>Ga0209427_10002570_pt1 | contig 21363 bp, 8 predicted proteins | sample DeeMarSWOR136_30_FD_187465 | JGI IMG/M metagenome (GOLD analysis project Ga0209427, IMG submission 187465) | Marine sediment microbial communities from White Oak River estuary, North Carolina - WOR-1-36_30 (SPAdes) (version 2) | ecosystem: Environmental > Aquatic > Marine > Intertidal zone >...
GTGATGAACAGGTAGTCGATCAATGCTGAAATATCGCTGATCGTAATGTCATCACAAGTTGGATCGGCGCCACCGGATTGATTTATGTCCGCCTCGGACAGACATTCGACGACACCGTCGCAGATGCCGGTAATGAACTTGGCGTCGATTATAACCGCTACATCGCTGATAGTCGGTTCATCCTCTCCACTGCCGTTGGCATCGCCGACCCGCCCGACACAGCATTCACAAGCATCACCGACCCCGTCACCATCGCGGTCGGCCTGGTCCGGGTTGTAATCGGCAGGGCAGTTGTCCACACCAGTGGGTATCCCATCCCCGTCCACGTCCGCGTAGTCACCGAATACGGCGGTTCTGTTCTGCCTGCGGTTGTAGTGCAACATCGGGTAGAATGCAAATTCCGAACGGTACTGCCGGCCCGGAAAATTCTGAAACACCAGTTCGTGACCCTCTGAAGCGTATGCCAGATCCACGTTTCCGTCTTCGTCGAAATCGCCGAGGATCGGATTATGCAAGAAACCCATTTCGCTGGTCTCGGCGACTACCATGGGAAAACGATCCAGGGCGGCGGCCATTTTGTCGTACCCAATGATTCGCTCGTACGGATAATCAGGGATAAAGTCAGGAAAATGTATGTCCGGTCCGCAGGCTACCACTATGTCGGAACAGAGATCGCCATCCATGTCGACCAGCATGGGCGAATTGGTTATTCCCGGATTGGAGTACTGGGCGAACTCACCGGACGACCCCGCGTCCCCGATAAACGGTGTACCGTCCAGGTTCCACGCATACAGGAAACTGTGCGTAAGATCGGTGTAGGCCGTGACGTACTCAAGCGATCCATCGCCGTTCAGGTCGCCGAATACCGGATGGGAAGGCGAGAAGAATCCGTTGATCCCCATCTCGTGCGGCCAGCCTTCCTTCAAGACCAGTCCCTCGTCGAAGGCATAGATGTAGAAGCCGAGCCATACCGACCCACCGAGGCTGAAGGTGCCGTGCAGAATCAATTCCTCTTTACCGTCTGAATCGATATCAACCGCCGAGAGTTCCGAGTAAGTCGCCGACAATCTAACGCCGTCATTTTCTATGACCAGTGAGGTGACCACATTACCACAAAAGTCATACTGTCTCAGACTGTCGCCGGTGCAGTACAACTCATCGAGACCGTCGCCATCGAGGTCGGCGCGCTGACCCCTGATGTTGAGGGGATTCGCGGAAGAACCGCAGTCCCACAGGGTACCGTCGGCACTGTAAATATAATGACCAAATCCGGTGCCGCCCGGGTAATAGTGGATCTCGTCGGTCCCGTCGCCGTCGATGTCCCGGAGGAACACTCTGGGTGCCAGATGTACCATACCGACCAGATAGTTAGTCATGATCGGCGCCTTGGACAGGACGACCTCAAACGGCGAAGCCGCCGTAGGGAAGCCGAACATCACGCCGTCGGTCCGGACAAAAACGATATCCTCGTCGATTTGGTCGCCGTCCAGCCGCCCTACAGCCGGCGTGATTCGGAAGTCACCGCTGGGCAGGTCCGGAATTCCGGCGGTCTGCATGGAACCGTCAGTATTGACCACTTGAATTCCCGAATCGGTGCCGACTATGAATTCATAGGAACCATCAAGATCGATATCGCAGTAGGTCGGGCTGAGTCCCGGCTCACCCCCGACTGGAACTCTCCAGCCGTCACTACCGGCGAACGGGGCTTCCTGAGTTACCGCCACGGAATCCGCAGCCTCCAAACCTGTTGACGAGTAAACCGACACCCGAAGCTGGTAGTTTCCTTCCGGCAGAGTCGCACAGTTCCAACCGCACAGCAAGTCGTCGCAGACCGGGACCCTATTGTTGGCGATCTCCGTCCACGATGAGGGCGCTGACCCCACACCGTATTCGATGACGGCATAATCGAAATCAGGACAGATAGCCGTGCCGATGATCAGCTCATACCCGCTGACGACTGCATTCGGCAACGGAGAGGTGATTTCGGCCCGGGCTGCGTTGGCCACATACACCGGCATATAAGCTGAATTACTGCTTCCCACGCTCAGCCGTAAAACGTAAGCCCCGGAGAACCCGACCGTGTTCCACGAACCGAGCATGCCGTCCGTTACCGGCGAGAAGGACGAGTTTATCTCGACCCAACTGGTCGGGCTGCTGCCGACACCGTATTCAAGTACGTATTCCGTAAAATCGCTGCCGTCGGCGCTACCCTCAATATCAACGGTACCGCTTAGAATGGCGCCTCGCAGCGAGGAAGCCAGTATGGCCCGTACCGAGGGGACCCCGGACTCAATCGCCGCCTGAAGATTAACGCGCCCGTGGCCGCTGTACATATCCCATCCGGGGAGATTGTCGCCGGTACCGTATGGATCGACGAAATCATCGGCCGTCGCTTCTATTATGCCCTGGACGGCGTCGTGGGAGAGTCCCGGCGAGACCGCCCTCAGATAGGCTGCGACCCCCACGACGTGTGGGCCCGCCATACTCGTACCGGATGCCAGGTAGTACTGATTATCTATGATGTGCACTCCCGGTTCTCCCTTGGTTCCGTACATGTCGGTGCCTGCGGCACGAAGGGATAGAACACACAAGCCGGGAGCGCAAACGTCAAGGTAGTCGTTGAAGGTGGAAAACGAGGTCACCTGATCGGCGCTGGTTGAGGCGCCGACCGATATGACTTCCGGATAAGACGCGGGATAGTTGATTCTGAGATCACCATCATTGCCCGCGGAGGCGATCAGAACAACGCCTCGGGACCGTGCGTACCGCACGGCGTCATGGACAATCCGAATACCCCAGGATGCCCCCCAACTCATGTTGATTACATCGGCGCCGTTGTTCACGGCATAGACGATTCCTTCGGCCGCCGATATCAGCGTCAACGGGTTACATTTGACGCCCATGATCCTCGCCCCGGGACAAATTCCGGCAATCCCCGTACCGTTGGAGGTCACGGCTGCAACGATCCCCGCACAGTGGCTCCCGTGGCCGAGCTCGTCCGCTGGATCACCGCTACCGCTGGAGACGTCGCACCCCGTCACGTCATCCACGAACCCGTTGTGGTCGTCATCGATCCCGTTGTCCGGCACTTCACCTGGATTTGCCCACAAAGCGCCGGCAAGATCGGGGTGATCCGTGTCCACCCCCGAGTCGACGATGGCGACTACAACGGTCGAGAGATCCGTGGGCGGGTTTTCGTAGACTTCAAGGGCATCAATGTCGGCGTCGTCCGTACCGGCGACCGATATTAACAGATCGTTCCCGGATCCGGGGATACGCTCAATTTCATAGTGAGCCTGGCCGGTGTTATTCAGGGCCCATTGTTGAACATACAGCGGATCGTCGGGCGCCCCATAAAGCTCCAGGGGATAGTCAGGCTGAGCGTACTCGACTATATCCAGTTCGCTGTATGATTCAGCCACAGCTTCGATGTGGATGTCGGGCGGAACGCTCACCACGAAGACGCGCTCCAACGAGTTGTCCGATAAGCGCCTCGACAACGAATTTCGCAGAAAGGGCCTTTCCTCGATGACGCGATAACGATCGCGCAACTCGGTAAGTTGATCGACGCTGGCCGCCGCAGCGCCCCGGACCCGCGTTCCCTCGTAAGTCACGGCGCCGGGCCGGTACTTGACGACCAGGCGCGCTGGAGGCGGTGCGACTCCCTCTTGCTCACCGGAATCGAACACCGCGCCAATCTCCGCCGGAATGAGGAACAGCATGACCCACGAGGCGGCGCGAATTAGAACTGTCAAGGTTGCTGGTCTACGCATATGCCCTCTTAAACGTGTGTGTCTCCTGTCACGTACAGTTAGGTACACCAATGCACCATCCTATCAAAGCATATTCCATGATATCATGATATAAAGAGGCACGACTGGACCCCCAATGGTACACACTCTCTTTAACTTGACCGATTGTTCAAGTTAGGCGATGCGGGCGGGGTAACTGAACGAGCAGATGTTTGTGTAAGTGCCTGTGTGCCAAGTGCTTAATGCGGCAGGGAACTCGAACCCCACGGCAACGTATTAGTATCAACGACTTACGAGAGTCGCCGCCAGGATAGATGGGCTCTCTTTCCCCGCCTTTACAGGCATTCCGCCAGCGTGGCGGTCTCCGGGCCGGTGATGAAGAGGTAATCGATCAGCGACGAAATATCGCTGATGGTTATGTCATCACAGGTCGGGTCAGTGCCGCCGGATTGATTGACATCAGCCTCGGCAAGGCAGGCAATTTTCCCCTCGCACGTCCCGGTAATGAACTTGGCGTCGATCATAACGCTGATGTCACTGATCGTGGGTTCATCGCCGCCCTGACCGTTGGCGTCGCCGACACGTTCCACGCAGCAGGTGGCCTGGCATTGACCGGTCTCACCGAAGACCCAGAAGGCCGGGTAGTGAATAAAACCAAAGTTGACAGCGTCAGTAAAGCTCCCCCCGCTCCAGATATAGTCCTCACACCGATCCGCCAGAGGTGGACTGTCACCCTGACGACCCGGGCCCGGAAAACCGCTGTGCTGAAACTCAAGGCCCATGAAAAACGGTCCGTCGACACAAAGCTCGCCGGGGAAAAGACTATACTCCCGGGGACTGTCGTCGGCACCCTGGACCTGAAGCGTCGTCCGATATAGCTCCACCCCGGGACCGCCGCAGGAATCACCGGAAACCGCCACATCGTACACCACAAGGTCAAGATTCACTTGATCCGTGGACCCGCCCAGCATGAACTGAAACGCCGTGATCTCGTAAGGATAAGCAGGCGCTCCACAGTCCGCTTCAGGATTGAAAAACGTGTATATGCCTTCCCCCGATACAAAACCCCCCTGAAAAGCCCACGAGGTAGTCGGAGTTACATTGGTCAGCGGGCAATCACCACCCGGACCGCACGGATTGGGATCGCAGGTCGTCCCGTCACCGATATACGAACCACCCAGGGCTTCACATTCGGCTTGTGTTGTAACCGCACAGAAATTGTATCGATCACAGCAGGCGCCGGGCTCCCGGCAAGTGGATTCGGGTTCACCATAAACCCAGTACCCGGGGTAGTGACTCATTCCAAGATCGACAGCATCGTAGTAGACACTGCCGGGCTGCGTCAGAATCCAGTTCTCGCATCGATCGGCGGTGGGGCCGTTCAACTCCCGCCCCGGTCCGGGAAACCCGCTGTGCTGGAACTCCAGGCCAATGAAGAACGGACCATCCACGCAGCACTGGCCGGACGGAAATTCAAACAGACCGGGGACCAGATCGTTGCCCGTAACCAAGGTCGTGAACCGGAAAAGCTCCGCCCCCGGACCATCACAGGAATCACCGGAAGGTACAATATCGTACACCACAACATCCACATACTCAGTCGAGGAACTGCCACCAAACATGAAACGAAAGGCACTCAGTTCGAAAGGATAGGCCGGACTGCCACAATCCTCCTCAGGATCGTAGAACGTGTAGATCCCCTCGCCCGCTACAAACCCGGCCTGGAAAACCCAGGTGTCGTCCCCCGTTGTGTTCGTCATGGTACAGCCAAAAGCCGGACTGCACGGATTGGGATCACAGTCAGTACCATCGCCCGCATAAACCCAGCTCTGCGCCTCGCATGCAGCCTGAGTAGTAATCGAGCACCCACCAAACGGGTCACAGCAGGCACCCGATACCTGGCATTGATTGGTCTCACCGAAGACCCAGAAGGCCGGATAATGAATGAAACCAAAACTGACGGCGTCAGTGTAGCCTCCACCAGACCAGATATAGTTCTCACACCGATCCGCCAGAGGCGGACTGTCTCCCTGACGACCCGGCCCCGGATAACCGCTGTGATGAAACTCAAGCCCCATGAAAAACGGACCGTGGACACAAAGCTCGCCCGGCAAGAAACTGTACTTACGGGGGCTGTCGTTGGTTCCCTCGACCTGAATCGTCACGCGATATAACTCCGCCCCCGGACCGCCGCAGGAATCACCAGAAACAGCCATATCACACACCACGACGTCAAGACTCACCTGATCCGTCGACCCGCCCAGCATGAACTGAAAAGCCGTGATCTCGTAAGGATAGGCAGGTGCCCCACAGTCCTCCTCCGGATTGAAGAACGTATAGATACCTTCCCCCGCTACGAACCCACCCTGAAATACCCACGAACTGGTAGAAGTCACATTGGTCAACTGACATGTCGCTGACGGATTGGACGGCTCACCTGCGGAGGCAACTCCCACAGTCATTGCTGCCGTGACCAGCGCCATCGATACTGAAGTAGTTGCTGCATTACTGTGGATTAACCATTGCCACATGACATTCTCCTGTCGAATTGTCGAGAACGTTCGACTATTTTATTATAGATACGTTGGCCAATTTAGTCAAGGAGCAATTGAAGCGAGTGGCCTTCTTGAGGCCAATCCCCATCCGTTTTCCATCCGTGTCGCCCGTTGACGGGAGAAGAAAGAGACGTACCTAAGCCTGCTTGAAGAACTAACCGATTGGAAATGAATGGCTTAAATCTAATGCGGAAGGGCGGACTCGAACCCCACGGCAACGTATTAGTAGCAACAACTTACAGTTGACGAAACTCAGCCGGGTTGGCCCCGTACCTGTGCCGGGCCACCGCCCGTCACAGGCACTCCGGCAGGGTCGCGGTCTCCGGGCCCGTAATGAACAGGTAGTCGATCAGCATCGAGATATCGCTGATGGTCACGTCATCGCATGTCGGGTCAGTCCCACCCGACTGATTAACGTCGGCCTCGGTCAGGCACTGGATGATCCCCTCGCACGTCCCGGTAATGAACTTGGCGTCGATCATAACCGCTACATCGCTGATAGTCGGCTCATCTTCACCGCTGCCGTTGGCGTCACCCACGCGATCCTCGCAGCAACTGTACAGACCAAGATAGTCGTCGGCCCAGGCCTTGGCCCGATCAACCTGAGTGCGCAGGTCGTCAATCGTCCCATCCAGGAGCGATATAAAGGCCGAGTAAAGGTACAGCGTGTCGCTTGACTGGAGCGACCGGTTGCCCTCGTAAGTCATGCAACTGTAGTAGTCGTCCATGCCGCTCGGAGCCAGATATCCCTGGTAGTGCATGATCGAATACAAGTAGCCCAGGTCGAGTTGGTCGTTGTTGATGTGGGGACGGATGGGCTGGACAACACCGCCGAAGGGCTCGGTCTCTACCGATGGGTCAAGATGGGAGTACGAACCGAGCATGGCAATACCCCCAAACCGGCGAGTGTTGTCTCGACAGTCGTCGGCGGGATCGTCTGATGGACCACCCTGCTGGTAGATCAGGCTGTAGTCACTGTCATAACCGCCACGATTTCTTTCCGCCCAGCCCGGAATATCCCAGTCGACAAAATCACCCACCGACAACACATACACGGCGGCGTCGCCGTACCGGTACAGTTTCTTGCGCTGAATCACGAAATGGCAATCGTCCAATTCAGTTGGGGCCCACCAGGTGATGTCCATGGCAAAGGAAGAATCTTGGGTGATCATAGTACCGGTCTGGTAGATCTCGTAGTCGGGTGTCGTTACTGTCGGGACCTGGTCGGCCCGGCCGAAGATCGGGCGAAAATCGGCCGAATGGGCCCAGGCATTCCAGGAATGGGCGACCGTGTTGCCCTCCACCGCGTCATGGTAGCTGATTATACTCGAGGCCAACCAGATGTAATTGATGTCGCAATCACCGGTGGCCCAATAATCCAGCCCGGCGCGGGCGATGCCGAAGGAGCCGTCGCTGACAACCTCCAGTCGGGTGCAGGCGGTATTCACCGTGTCTCGAATGATGGGGGCGAACAAACAGGCATCGCCAATGCCGTCGCCGTCAGTATCCAACTGGTCCGGGTTGTAAACCTCGGGACAATTGTCGTCGGGACAGTTGTTGGCGTAGCCGGGGTTGCCGTAGCCGTCATGGTCAGTGTCGTGACAATCATCGCAGACATCACCGACCATGTCCATATCGGCGTCGGCCTGATCGGCGTTGGCGATGCCGGGGCAATTGTCATAATCGTCACACACACCGTCACCGTCTGAATCTGTCAGATCGTCGCATTCGGTAGTAATGCGAAAGACTGAACGACCATGAGTGGCAGCCACGAGGGTTTTGGACGGGGGATGGTAATCTAGATCGACTACTGACGCTATCGGCATACCCATACCATACGGTGTCCAAGTAACACCCAGATCAGTGGTTCTGAATACGCCCACGTCGGTGCCGATGTAAAGCGTGCCATCGTCGAAATAGTCAACAACCACGTCGTTGACCGGAGTGACAGGAAGATTGCCGGAAACATCAGCCCATGTCTGGCCATAATCGTCGGTTCGAAAGATATGGGGTGACGACGATTCTCCATACAGGATGTATCCGGACAGAGTCACGTACGCAATGGCCGCGTCATATGGATCAACAGTAATCCCGGTCACCCAAAAGTTGGGCAATTCACTGTAAAGCGGGTTCCAATTTGTACCTCCATTTGTAGTAACCCAGACTCTTCCTGCGGATCCACCGGCGTAGACGACTTGGTTGTCACTAGGCGCAACGGCGATGGTGGTTAGATAGGCCCAGTCAAAACTGAGGGCAGGGCTGATTGGTTCCCAATTCTCCGCGCCATCAACGGTCTTGTAAACGCGATTCGTGCCATAATAAAGTACATCAGGGTCATACGGATCCATGACAATCGGGACATGCCAACAAGCCGGTTCACTGGCGCTTATGCCTGTCATGACTCGGCTAAAAGTCGTCCCTCCGTTTTCGCTCTTGAGAACGGAATAGGGTGGAAGATCGACCTGAACGTAGATTACATTTGGGTCAGTGTGATCCACAATCACATCACCGCCATCAGACGGATACACTAGTTCCCATTCATCCGAGGCACCAGACAGTGTTCTTTCCTGCCCCATGTCTTGTGTGCCACCATAAAGTCGCTCCGGGTTGTTGTGATCAATCTCAATGGCATAAAACTGGGTGTTGGCCATATTGGCCAGTTCAGCCCAAGAACCTCCCTGGTCGTCAGTGTAATACACCCCTCCGTCACCACCAAGATAGAATACATCGTCATTCGTTTCCGGGAAACAGAGGTCGTGCTGATCAAGATGCGGTGAACCGTATATTCCGCCATACCCGCAGGGGATTTGGAACCAACTGTCACCACCGTCGGAACTTCGGTACAGATGGATTCCCAGATAATACACCATGTTGGGATCAGTCGGTGACACCTGGGGACCGGGGAAGTACCACCCCACGGCCAAAGTAGGAGCATGAACACCATCGTCATAATGATAGGCCAAGGAAAGTGCGTTGTCGCTGGTTTGAGTCCAGGTCAGGCCCAGGTCAGTGCTTTTATATAGTCCATAGAATTGAGCATAAATCTTGCCCGGACCGGCCGAGTACGATGCGTAAACTGTGTTGTGGGTCTGACCCATTGTCACGCCCGTTCGGCAGAAAAGCGACGATATGGCGGGCAGACCGTTGGTACCCGAAATGTTGGTCCAGGTGTTCCCGCGATCCTCGCTTCGCCATAGGCCACTGCCCGTACCGGTGGGGTATTGCCAGGTTGCGGCCAGCATGACACCGGATGCGCTGTGAAAGGCAAGATCGACACAGCCGGTCTGACTATTGACATAAAGGACCCGATCCCAGGTAGCACCCCCGTCTTCGGATAGATATACTCCCCGTTCACCAGCACCCTTCCGCAACTTTCCCTGGGCTGCTACGAGAACGCGGTTGGGATGCTCAGGATCGACTATGATTCGACCAATGGTGCCACTGCTACTCAGGCCAAGGTGAGTCCAGCTGTCGCCACCATCAGTCGATTTGTATACGCCATTGCCCAGCATGAACCATAAGAACTCGGATGCCTCGCCGGTGCCCACGTAGATGACTTGCGGATTCGTTGGATCAATGGCAATCGCGCCGATTGGCAATATGCCGACGTCATCAAAGATGGGTGTCCAGCTCTGACCTTGGTTTATCGATTTGAAGACCCCGCCTTGAGCGGTACCAGCATAGATTGTATTAGGATCAGACAGATGCACTGCCACGGCTGACACACGACCGGGTCTGTTGGTCGGCCCGGCGGCGAACCAACTCGGATCGATTTCGCTCTGTTTTGAGGCTAGGTATGCTGCCCTCATGTCCTGCGCTTGCCCTAAAGCAAGCTGAACCTGTTCCTGAGGGATGCTATCGTGGGGATAAGCACGTTGCCTCCTATACCAGTCACTGGGAAGGGCCTTCACTTCGTCCCTGTCGACCTTGAATTCTCGGTTCGGCTCCCTCCACTTGGCTTTAGGTTGCTCCGCCAGTCCTTCCTTCGGCGCCGGGGTCTCAAGTGACTGTAGACAGCCGTCTCCCTCCTTCAACTCCCTCAATCGGGCGTTATCTTCTGCGACCGGTCCTTTCCCCGGCTCCGGGGTCCCGAAGTATATCAGGACGATTGCTGTCACCCCGATTACGAGCAGGCAGATTCCCAGCCTGACGCTCTTCATGAAAACTCTCCTCTTGGTTGCTTGTCGCTCGACCAGAACCGGTTTGGTTCTGATGGCACGGTTCGTTGTTGATGCTGCCTACCCATCCTCACAACTCACAAACACTCCGGTAAACCGAGCGATGAGCCGGTGATAAACAAGTAGTCGATCAACACCGAGATATCACTGATGGTTATGTCATCGCACGTCGGGTCAGTCCCTCCGGATTGGTTGACATCGGCCTCGCTCATGCACTGAATTGTCCCGTTACACGTCCCGGTGATGAATTTGGCGTCGATCAGGACACTGATGTCACTGATCGTGGGTTCGTCACCGGCCCGACCGTTGGCGTCACCGACTCGGCCGGTGCAGCAAGACAGGTCTACGCCAAGATGGCTCGCCGCCCAAACCTTGGCCCGAACGACCTGAGAGCGGAGGTCATCCAAAGTGCCATCCAACAAGGTCATCATCGCCGAATAAACATACAGCGTGTCATCATGAGCAAAAGTCGATCTGCTCTCATGAATCATGGTACTGAAATGATCGTCGACATCCGGCGTTGCGGAATATCCTGGCGTATGCATAAGATCGTAGAGATAGGTGCTATCGAATAGATCATTGCCGCCCACGTCTATGAGGTGCGGCCGGATCGGTTCCATGTGACCTCCGTACGGAACGGTGTTGATCGAGTTATCACTGTGGGAAAACGAGCCGAGCATCGCAATGGCCCCAAAACGGCGGGTGTTATCACGACAGTCGTCGGCCGGGTCATCCGAGGGATTACCGTACTGATAGATCAGGCTGTAAGCAGCGTCGTATCCGCCTTGGTTCTTTACTGACAAGACCGGTATGTCCCAGTCCAGGATATCGCCGACTGACAAGAAGTATGTCGCGAGACCTCCGAAGTTGTAAACCTTCTTGCGCTGAATCACGAAATGACAGTCTTCGGTTCCACTTGGCGCCCACCAGGTGATTTCCATGCCAAGGGCTTTATCCTTTGTTATCATTGTACCGCTCTCGTAAATCTCATAATCGGGAGTCGTCTGAGTGGGCACATGCTCGGTACATCCGGAGATCGGCAGAAGCTCCAGTGGGCTGTTCCAAGAGTGGGCGACAACATTTCCGCGCTCTGTGTCATAGTAGCTGAGAACGCTTGTGGCCTTCCAGAGATACCTATCGTCACAGTCGCCGCTTTGAAAGTAATCTAGATTGGCACCACTCCTAGCGTAAAGACCGTTATTGACAACTCCCAAGCTAGTGCAAACAGTACTAACCGCATCCCACTCCCAGGGCAGGTAGACAATGGTATCAGAATATACCTCTATATCGTCAATGTACCACCCTTCGTCAGTCTCGGCAACGTCGGACCCAAATCGGAACATTAATTGGACAACACCCGAATATGCGGATAAATCGAAAACTGCCTTACTCCAATCCTTGGATCCTGAGTAGCATGGTGTCCCCGGGGCGAGGGGTTGGTTGGCGCCGCCCATAATAGAGTAATCGTATCCTCCCGCAGGCTCTAACTGGCTCCACGGCCCATCGGTGGTCGAGATCATCACGATACCACCGTCGCAGGCCTCAGTCGCCGTAAGCACCTCGGCGTGAATCCAATGCCAAAAAGTCAAGACCCCGGATTCCGGTAGCAGAAAAGGCGGGGTTATGAGCCCCGCGTCCAGCGCATCATTGTAATTCGCAGAGCCGGGGCCACCCATTTTCCAGCTCTGAACTCCGCTGTGAGCGCGGTACGTCTCGAGATGCCATTGATTCCCGTGGCCGGAAGTGACGGAAGTACTGGTCCACGCCCCGATGCCGCCTTCGAAGTCATCGGAAAGCCATGGGGTGTCGCCGATAAACAGCACCAGCGTATCAGAACCGGAGTATCCGCCATCGCCGGAGTAGTCTATCCTGAGGGTGGCCCAGTGTGGATCCGGGCATCCAGTAGCAATCGTAATTGCGTACGGGCTTGCGCTTTGGCTCTGGCCCGCCCAGGGTATCAGTGCATCATAGGATGACGAGGCTGCCACGACGGTTACATAGGGGTCCACAGAAGTGAGGTCGCCCACCAGATTGGACACGTCCCAACCTTCGTTCGAGACAACAACGTTAAAGCCAACAGTCTCGCCAACGTCGGCATGACCGTCACCGTCACCGTCTGAAACTATGGAATGGCCGCTAATTGTGATAATTGGCTCGGTCTGGGGTCTGATGTTTGCCCACAAATGATCGGATGAGGCCGGACACAGATCATTCGGTTGCCAATAACAATACAGACTATCCAACACAAACCAGGTATTGAATTCGTCATGCCAGCCATAGTTCATATGATAGGCATAAGTGCCATCTCCATGATCTCGATATCCGTCGCAAACGATTGCGTGCCAGGCGACGCCATATTGAATCGGGCGGCCGTGGTCAATTTCATTCTTGATTAACGAAAACCAACCCTCCAAATCATAATCAATACGCCACTCGAATACGATATCCGGGGCGTACTTGAAGTAATGATGGTAAGCATAAGGACTGGGCCAGGCGCCCGAGCCGCAGGATCCATAATTCATGCCAAGCGATATACCGGCCTCGTAACAGAGCTCGGCAACTGCGTGTTCTTCCACCGGCGTGCATCCCAAATCACAGCTATCAAGCATATTGGCCCAGTCATAAGCATCTGAGAAATCTGCACTCAGATACTGGGCCGTCCCGCCTTCAGGACAGGCGTCGGCGGCCCAGAAGTACTCATGATCGCCATACCCGCTGGCCGGCCACTGCCAGAAGTTAAGAATCTGTGACATTGCTGTTGCCGCACAGCCGACAACGGTTCTGCCTCCACCATCTTCAGGGCAATAATTGTTATAGGGCTCTCTTTGATGCCAGCTCGAGGTCAAAAGCGGGCCGACCTCGCCGACAGAGAGCTGTTCCGTCAGCAAGTGCGATTTGAATTTATCGCTCTCTTGCGTATACCTGGTCCATAGCTGTCTCTGTCCTCTTCCGAATATGCCGTCGCCTGCACCTGATTGGGGAGAGTCCAGACTGCCCCAACGAGTCTCATACAGGGTCATCCTTTCAGAGAGAACGTCTTTCAATAACTGCAGGAAGCCGCCGGATTGTCTTTCGTCCAGTACACCTCCGTCGGAATAGGCCTTGACGGGCTGCATTTCCTTCAGCGTCGGCACCACGACAAAACCGGTCGGCAGGATTGAGTAGCATCGTGCAAGTACCACACCGTCGTCCGAGACTATCTCTTCCACGCTTGCTATCGTTGGAGAATCGGACTCTGCCCAGGAGCCCCTCTCGACTACACTTCGGGTCAGCCAATTCTCGCACACTCGTGTCATTTCTTCTTTCGTAGCCACGGTCGCGCCTGCACCCCTGAATATCAACACCGTTTGAGCGAGAAGCAGCGCTGCGACGATCAGGCTGCTACGCATATAGGATCTCCATCCGGTTGTCCGTAAGTCGTGAGAAGTCATGTTTCCTCCAGCATATTTCTGTTTTTCATGAGCATTCGGCCAAGCCCAGCGAGGATCCGGTAATGCTCAGGTAGTCCCTCAGGATGGAGATGTGACTGATCATGCTGTCGTCACAAATGGCGTTGTCATCAAGACTCTCGCCACCAGGCACAACTGTTATCTTCGAGGTCTTGGTCATGTTGTTATGTCAAATGCGATCAAGCGGCGTGTTTAGCGTGAGATCCGAATAGAGTTATTATTAACAAAAAAGGCACGGTGTCGTTAGCCGTGGTCGCAACCTGTAGAAAGACCGCAACCCGGTCGGTCGCCTGGATGACCAGTCAGGTCCGGAACAATTGTCCCGCCTCGCCGTTCTAAGCGGGGCATGTCAGTGACCTGATCGTCTCCAGGCGGCAGCCGACAGGAAGCCCAAAACGGCCTGGTCTCGCCAATCGAGCTGCGGGAAAGACGACCTTTTTATAATCAAGTGGCACTCAAGACGGGGGGATCTTTCGTCATAACCGCCGGGTTCGGCAACTTTTTTGGTTGGAGTTCAGCCCGTTCTTGCTATTATTGACTGGAAGCCGCGGTCTCTGGGCGGCTGAGTGATCGGAGTCCAACGAAAAATTGCATATTAACGATCTATACCAGGCGGCTATCACCGGCGATAAATCGGCCGAGAAGCGACTTTTTGCTCTTCTCGATGAAAGATTTCGGCGATTTGTTTGCCACAAAGTCTGGGACAATGAGAGTGTTGAGGATATCGTTCAAGAAGCTCTTCTGGCGATTTCTCGAGAACTCGGGCGTATTCAGATCGAGAAGAGCTTTGCAGCTTGGGCCTACAAGATCCTGAATAACAGGATTGTCCGGCATATGAGGAACGTATCGCGGACGCGGACGGTATCATCCGAGGATATCGATCAGGCGCTGCCCCAGCCACCTGTGCAGGACCCGATGCTGAAGGTCAGGTTGAAAGATTGCCTGCAAAAGCTCCACGTTGTCAACCATCGTTATGCCCGGGTACTGAATCTCCATCACCAGGGCTACCGTGCCGAGGAGATCGGTGAACAGATGGGGCTGAGCAGGAACGCCGTTTATATTCTTCTTTATAGGGCAAGAGCTGTGTTGTTGAATTGCATGACCGGAGGGGAAGAATAGTGAGCCAATGCAACGACAGGCGATTTGAGAAATATCTGCATGCCTACGAGTTGGGTATGCTGACCGATGAAGAGCGTTCAGCTTTCGAGATTCATCAGTTGGAGTGCGACCATTGTTTCGATGCCGTTGCAAGCTTCTCTGACACGGCTGGTCTGCTCAGACATGATAAAGAAGTGGCTTGCGAACTCAACCGATTGGAGCAGTCGACCACTACCAGCGAGGATAGGGCGCGCGTCCCGGCCCTACCAGCTTCAAGGTCCTGGCGGAAGCCGGCCTACTGGCGTGTGACCCTGCTGGTTGCTGCTATTGTCGTCGTTCTGGTGCTGAGACCCTGGCGGCTTGAGTTTGAGCCCACGCATGAAATCCAGGCACAGGGATATCGGGTAGCGGTGATGCGTTTCAACAGCCTTTCAGGCGCTCCGGAGACCCAGTGGTTGGGATCGGCGGTGGCCGGCCTCTTGATATCAGATCTTGCGCAATCGAATCATCTCCGGGTAGTATCCGGCGAGAGACTGGTGGATATCCTGAATCACCTCGGAAAAGCAACCAGCGATCGGGTGGACTTTGAGCTTGCCAAACGGGTTGCCGCGGAAGCCGGCGCCAACTGGGCGCTCTTCGGCGATATTATACAAGATGAGTCCGAACTGGCCCTGATTTCCCATCTGGTAGACATGACCGGCGGTGATATTGTTGCCTCCCAGCGAGTCGAGGGCGCGTCCGAGGAGTCGTTGTTTGCGCTGGTGGATAGACTGACTGTGAAGGTCAAGACTGATCTTTCATTGCCGGCAGCGGCTCAAGAAGATCAAGACCTGCCGGTAGCCGACGTCACGACTCATTCGACCGTGGCTTATAGTCACTATCTCGACGGCATGAATTACTTGGCCAAACTGTACCAGGCGAAAGCCTGCGCGAGTTGGGAGATGGCGATCGCCGAAGATTCTACCTTTGCTATGGCTTACTATCAGCTCTCGCGGTTCGATTTGCCCTGCCGGGGCCGAGAGATGATTCAGAAGGCCCTGCGGTATTCAGATCGAGTTAGTGAAAAGGAACACCTACTCATTACGCTGCGGGCAGCGGGGTACGCTGGACATGAGGATGATGTCATTGCGTTGGCGAAGAGGCTGGAAGTACTCTACCCGAACGACCGGTTTGTTCCTCTTCTATTTGGTACGTACTTCAGCGATCGCGGTGAGATTGGCCGAGCCATCGAATACTACCGCAGGGCAATTCACATTGATCCCTACTATCGTGAAGCGTGGAATCTCCTGGCCTATATTTATAGGAGGGCCGGAGATATTGAATCGGCCCTTGATATCGCCGAGCGCTACATTTCCGTGGCGCCAGAGGAGCCCAACGCTTATGACACCAAGGGTGAGTTGCTAATTTCAGTCGGCAGGATCGAGGAGGGTATTGCGGCCTTCAGGAAGGCCTTGGAACTCGAACCCGGCTTTATACCGGCAGTCCTTCATCTGGAAATGGCCTACCTAAATAACGGAGACTTCGCCGGGATCGAAGAGATGCTGGCCGGGCTGTCGTCCGAAAACTCGACTATCACCGCAGATGATCAATCCTACCTGCATGGACTTTCGCTGGCCTATCAGGGGCAGTTCAGCGATGCTCTGGAGGTGCTGACTGACACGACTGATGTCCTGACGGCAAGGGCGGGATTTTCGTTCGGTCGGTATAGCCGGATCATCCTGAGGGCCAGAATACACCGGGAAAAGGGCGAGCTTGCCCAGGCCATCGAGCTGTACCGGGCAGCTATCGAGTCGGATGACTGGATATGTTCAGTGATACCGGTCAGCGGCCTATGCGAGTACGCGTTGTTTCTGGCCGAAGCTGGAGAGCCGGATGCTGCCCACGACGTGATGACTCGCGAGCGAAGACGATTTCCCGACTACCTGGTAACTGAGAGGTCTGAGTTGATGACCGAAGGTGTCCTGCAGTTCATCGATGGTGACATGAGTAGGGCTGCATCCCTTTTTGAGCAGGCCCAAGCAATCGCCCCCAGTCGATTTGGTTCTATCATGATGGGCCGCTCCTACCTCGAAGGCGGATGGGCGACCAAGGCGGTCACGGTCTTCGAAGCGCTGGCTTCCGACACTGACCCGGGAAGGAATCTGTGGAATACCTGGGATGCCAAGATGGATTATTATCTTGGTGTTGCCTGCGATCAAGCAGGACAAAGTCAGTCTGCCCTCGCGGCGTTCAGGAAGTACCTGGCGGCTCATAAGGCAGCCGATCCGGGGTTGCGGGAGATAGAGGATGCCCGCGCCAGGGTGGCTCGCCTGCAGTCCGCACCGTAGGCTTTTGCTGGTCTGTTTCAGCACGAGACCCGCAAATCCGAATCAACGTTGTGGTATCTTCTGACATCTCGGCTGGGTTCTTGCCCGATTTGCTCCACAAACCGTAAATTCTCACTGGAAACGGATTAAAGACGGGGAGCAAAGCAGCTGCCCGAGGCCGACGTATAGCGGTCGGCGATTTCCTTCGCGTGCTACTGTACACTGGTATGCGGGTCTCCGAACTCGTGAATCTCAAGTGGAAAGACGTTACCCTTCATGGCCGGTATCCCTCCATCTGCGTCGTTGAATCGAAGAACCGCGACGTGAGAACCATACCAATCAGCTCCAAAATCAGGGGTCTTCTTGACCACCTACCCAAGGATCATGAGTACGTGTTCGACCGAGGCAACAATTCTCCCCTATACAGTCGCGACTACTACTTAAAGGCCGTGCGAGAGGCTCTGCTTGTCAACGGCATCGAGGGAGGGAACGTTCACAGCTTCCGCCACACGTTTTGTGCAAGACTTGCCGAGCAGACGGGTGATGTCGTTCTCATCAAACAGTTAGCAGGTCACAAGAGGATCGAGACTTCCCAGATTTATATAGATCATTTTTCGCCGAAAAGAGCCCAACAGGGGCCGAATCCCTGGACTCTGAAGTTGGCCCTAAATGGGCCAACAGTGCGTAGACGTTGGCCTGATGTGTTGGCCTCCCTGGGCCAATTTTCCGTCTAAACCCGTCCATTTTCGACTATAGAACCGTCACCGTAAGCGACTGCCGAACAAACGAAAACCCTGTAAGGTCAAATGACTTACAGGGTCGTGCTCTGGTGCGGAAGGGGGGACTCGAACCCCCACGGATTGCTCCACTACCCCCTCAAGATAGCGTGTCTACCAGTTCCACCACTTCCGCATCATCAACAATAGAAGAGTTTGATACGTGATGAATCCGAACTAATTATCCGAATCGTCAGGCGGAGTCGGCGATTCGGTCCCGGCCGGTGTCTCGGATCCGGACTCCAAGCCCAGGCTGTCCAGACTGATAGTCGGCATCTCGCTCGCCTCACGGGCCAGCGAATCCTGCATGGCGGCTTCCTGCTCGCGCTGCATCCGCTCCATCTGCTGCTCCCTTTCCTGCTGAGCGCGCCGCGTTACATCAGATTCCACCGTACCCTCACCGCCGCCGGTGACCGCAACCCGGGTCCCGGCCGACATCAGCGCCAGAGCGCCGCAATTGATGAAGAAAACCACCGCCAGCACGGTCGTTGCCTTGGAGAGAAACGACGCCGCCCCGCGGCCGCCGAACACGGCCGAAGTGACTCCTCCGCCGAACGCGGTCGCCCCCGCCAGACCTTCGCCCTTGGCGGACTGCATGAGAACGGCAATGATCAGGGCGATACAGATGATCACATGAAAGACAACCCAGGCGACAAACACTGGACCAAACCTCCGCTTACGCAGCCTTTATGATCGCGATGAAGTCTTCAACCTTCAGCGACGCTCCGCCCACCAGGGCGCCGTCGATGTCCGGTTGCGACAACCATCCGGCCGCATCATCCGGCTCGACCGACCCGCCGTATAGGACCGGGACCTTCTCGGCGGCGGTTTTGTCGAGCGCGGCCAGCTTCTCGCGAACAAAACAATGAACCGCCTCAGCCATCTCAGGGGTGGCGGTTCGTCCCGTGCCTATGGCCCATACCGACTCATAGGCGATTACTGTCTTTTCCAAATCGGCGGCCGAAAAACCTGCCACGGTTCCGTCAACCTGTCGCCCGACAACCTCTTCGGTTCGCCCGGCCTCCCGCTCGGCCAGCGTTTCGCCGATGCAGAGGATCGGCGTCAGCCCCGAATCGAGAGCACGTCTGGCTTTGGCGTTGACCAGCTCGTCAGTTTCGGCATGGTACTGCCGCCGCTCAGAGTGCCCCAAAATAACATAGACGGCCCCGACTGTCAACAGCATCGAGGCCGAGATGTCGCCGGTATAGGACCCTTTGTCGTGCTCGGACATATTCTGGCCACCCAGCCCGATATGGCTGCCGGACAACAACCTGGCCGCCGTCTCCAGGGCCGTGAACGGCGGACACGCTACGACCTCGACACGATCGCTCCGGCTGCCCCCGGCCAGCAGAGCCCCGATCAGTGACTCTGTCTCGCGAAGGGTCCCGAACATCTTCCAGTTCCCGGCAATGATCACTCGGCGCATCTCAGACCGCCCCTACCTTACTCTGATCGTTCAAGGCCGCCACGCCGGGAAGCACTTTGCCTTCGAGAAACTCCAACGAGGCTCCTCCGCCCGTCGAGATATGGCTGAGTTTGTCCTCCAGCCCGGCCCGCGACACGGCCGCAGCCGAATCACCCCCTCCGACAATGGTGGTGGCTCCTTTGTCGGTCAGGTCCGCCAGCAGGCGGGCTACCGCGAAAGTCCCCTTGGCAAACGGCGAGCACTCAAACACCCCCATCGGTCCATTCCAGACCACCGTTTTTGCCTCGGCCAGTATCTGGGAGAACAGCTTGATGGTGGCTGGTCCGATATCAAGACCTTTCATACCGTCGGGAATCTCGCCGATGGGCACGATCGTCGTCCTGGTGTCGGCGGTTATGTCGGCGGCCACCACCGCGTCGCTCGGAAGGACAAACTTGACCCTCGACGATTCCGCGCGGGCCATGATCTCGCGGGCCATCTCGACGCGGTCTTCTTCCAACAGCGAATCTCCAATCGCGTACCCCTTCGCCTTGCAGAACGTGAAGGCCATGCCGCCGCCGATAATCAGGATATCCACCTTGTCCATCAGATTCTGGACGACATCAATCTTGCCCGAAATTTTGGCTCCGCCGAGAATGGCGGCAAAGGGGCGTTCGGGACTGGCCAGGGCGGCGCCCAGATAGTGCAGTTCCTTTTCCATGAGAATACCGGCCACGGCCTGGTCGAAATACCGGGTTACACCCTCAGTGGATGCATGCGCCCGGTGGGCGGAACCGAAGGCATCGTTGACGTAGATATCGCCCAGGGAAGCCAGCTTCCGGGCAAACTCGGGATCGTTCTTCGTCTCCCCCGTGTGGAAACGGAGATTCTCGAGCAGGACAACATCGCCCGGCGTCATCCGACCTACCAGGTTGGAGGCTTCGGGTCCAATACAATCCTCGGCAAAAGTGACCGTTCGGCCGAGTGCTTCCTGAAGGCGCTTGGCGGCCGGGCGCAGCGACTGTTTCGGATCGTGCACTCCCTTCGGACGACCCAGATGGGAACAGGCGACCACCGAGCCGCCGTCATCGAGGATTTTCTTCAGAGTCGGCAAGGCCGCCCGAATGCGCCGGTCGTCGGTGATATGCTGTTTCTCATCCAGGGGAACGTTAAAATCAACCCGCACCAGAGCCTTGCGACCCCGGAAATTGATGTCAGACACCGTGACTTTGTTCATGAACTTAACCTCAATTCGTTACAGCATCATCAGCATCATGTCGACCATCCGGCAGGAGAAGCCCCACTCGTTGTCGTACCAGGCGAATACTTTGACCATGTTGCCTTTGACATAAGTGTAATCGGCATCGAAGATCGACCCGTGGGGGTTGCCGATGACGTCGGTCGACACGATCGGATCCTCACAGTACTGCAGAGTCTTGCTCAGCGGTCCGCTCTCGGCCGCCTTCTTAACCGCCGCATTGACTTCCTCGACCGAAGTCTCGCGATCGAGAATCGCCGTCAGATCGACCAGCGAGCCGTCAGGAGTCGGGACGCGGATGGCGCAGCCGTCCAGCTTCCCGGTCAGTTCCGGCAGCACTTCGGCTATCGCTTTGGCTGCGCCGGTCGTAGTCGGGACCATGGACAGAGCGGCGGCGCGGGCCCGACGAAGATCTTTGTGAGGCGCGTCCTGAAGACGCTGGTCCGCGGTGTAGGCGTGAATTGTGGTCATAAAGCCACGCTCGATACCGAACGAGTCGTTAAGCACCTTGGCCACCGGAGCCAGGCAGTTGGTAGTGCAGGAACCGATTGATATCACATGATGACGTTCCCGGTCGTACTGGTCG
>Ga0209427_10002571_pt1 | contig 21360 bp, 17 predicted proteins | sample DeeMarSWOR136_30_FD_187465 | JGI IMG/M metagenome (GOLD analysis project Ga0209427, IMG submission 187465) | Marine sediment microbial communities from White Oak River estuary, North Carolina - WOR-1-36_30 (SPAdes) (version 2) | ecosystem: Environmental > Aquatic > Marine > Intertidal zone >...
GTCTCTTTATATAATTGCCTTTTTAATAGATAATTACTAACAGAACACATAGCTATTGTAACAATAATTGCCCCAATTAAATTATCAAGAAAAAGTAAAGCGATATTCAAGAAAAGAAAGGATGTTAACAAATTCCATTCACTTTCAGTAAGGTCAGCATTTTCAGCAAATTTATCAATTATATCTTCTAAATTTAACTCCATTGAATTGATATACCATTTAAGATCAGTTAAAATAAAGATATCCAATATGATCATTAATACTTGAAAACAAGCTAGGGGTATAATTAAGGACCTATAGTTTTGGAAAAAGAGCTTAAAACCATCCACAATAATATCTGAAAAACGTTTATTTGCGAGATCTACTGATCTTTCTGATTCTTCCATATTTTCTATAAAAAAATATTTTATTTATAATTTGTTAGATAAAGATATAATTATCTATTTATTCATTAATCTAGAAGGAGTTTTCTCAGATAAGAATTACTATAAGTTTAAAAGTTTATGTTTATTAAAAAGCAAACCTCTCGTCAAATCCCCGGAATAATTTCTTATATGGAATTTTTTCAGTCAAGAAAGTTAGCCTATTCTACATTTTTTGGAATCCCTATTGGAATTGGGCTGATATCATTAATGTTGCATAATATTCTTATAGATGATGTGGATATTTTTCATTTTTTTAGATTTGTAGGATTATTTTGGCTGATTTCTGGGATAGGCGCTTGTTTTTCCATTATTTTCTATTCAAGAAAAGCACCAATATTGCGAGCACCTCCAAATGGGTGGTCAATCCAAATTAATGTATATTGTAGTGTGGTAATTCAACTTACATATCTTATTGGTCAAGTTGTCGCAATAATTCTTCAAAATATCTGGTACCAAGAAGTTTTTTTGATAATGGGAACTATTATATCTTACATCGTTGCTTTTGTCATATATTTTTCATTTACTACAGTAGGTCGCCCTGGATACTTATTATTGTCACTCATACAACCCATAACCGCTATTATCCTCTATAGCCTTTATACTGGGCAATTTGATACTGATTTTTTTATGAGGGCAATCTTATTTTTTAGCGTATGTGCTCTCTTATTTGCAATTCCCTACCGAAGAGGGTTGTTTCAAGTAAGTAATATTTATAGGGAAGCAACTGGTATGAGTGGTTACCCTTTTATTAGGGCTTTTATCCTTTCCATGATGACAGAGGGCAATGATGACCTTATAGAAAGTTATTTTGAGAGGGTTGGAATAACCTCTAATATAAGAATTCAATATCTATTTATAAGAAAAACGTCATCAAAAGAACTCAAAGGTTTATTTATTGTTCCACATATTCATTTCGGACCATTTAAGACATGTGGCTCTTCTGATTTACCTGAATATATATATAAAGCATTTAGTCACATTCCAGGAATTACTATATATCATACGACTAATGATCATTCTAAAAATTTAACCTCTCAAGGATACGTTGAAGCTGTCTTGAAGAGAATAAAACAAGATATTGAAGGTATTCATAATGACCCAGATTTAAAATGGATTAAAGAAATCAAAGATTTTACAAGAAAAATCTCAAATTCCGCAAAACTAATTGGTCTTGAGGTTGATGACATCCCTGTTATATTTATTACAAGACATCCACTTCCTTCTGATGATATTGAATCGGGAGTAGGAGAGGAAATAAGAAAGTATGTTATTTCAAAGGGATATAGAGATATTATTATCATCGATTCTCATAATGCAATAATTGGGGATGAAATATTAATTAAGAGGGATTCAATTGAAGCTCAAGATTTATTTAACGTTACGAGAAATTATGTTGAAAGTGAAAAGGTTCAAAATTCTCAAAAGGTTCAGATGTTATATGGGGTTGCCAAGGATTCATTTAACAGTTATTCAGAAAAAGATGGAATAGGGATAGGTGGTATTGTTGTTCACCTATTTCAAAATTCAATTACTGATCAGACGACAGCCTTAATTCATTTCGATGGAAATAACGCTTATATAGACATTAGGTCATATATCCTGAATATGTTACAAAACAGAGGAATTGAAAGAGGGGAGATTACAACTTCTGATTCACATACTGTAGCAAGACAATTTTCGGCTAGAGGTTATTCTCCTATTGGAGATAAAATAAAAATTAATGTAATTTTAGAAAAATTAGATCGTTTAATCCAAGAAGCTGAAAAGAATTTGGAACCCGTTGAGTTTTATTATCATGACTCAATAGAACGCAACGTGAAGATCTGGGGTAATCCAGAATACTTTAATGCAATAATTAATACTCTTAAAGAAGCTATTAGAGTGTCACAGAGCTTATTAACATTTAGTTTAATAATTCCTACATTTTTTTCACTTATAATCTTACTTTTTCTTTACAATATCTAAATGGATAAAAAATACCTTTTGAAAAAGAAATGACCTCTTTTATCATATTATTAGGATATTACACTAAATTATGTAATATCACGATCATACTGTATTCATTATGGTAGGGTGTAAGTTCTCATATTTCATTGAGGATTTTTTGATCTCAAAAGAAGTAGAAGAAGGATGTGCTGCTTCAACAATTAAAGCATATAGATATGATCTCGCAAAATTTATCAACCTAGTTGGGGATATCGATATGAGTTCTCCAACGGTTAGACAGCGAATACGGTTATTTCTAAAAAAAATTAAAGATTTGGGGTATTCAAAAAAGGGGATTGGTCGGAAAATAGCTTCACTACGTTCTTATTTCAAATTCTTAACTCTTAACGAGTTTATTGAAAGAAATCCGATGAGTACAATTAAGTCTCCAAAGATTAAATTAGAGGAGAGTTTACCTAAATTTCTCAATATCTCTGATATTAATGTTATCTTTAAAAAATTAAGGGATCGAACATTTTTTAATTCAAGGAAGAGTCAACGCTATTACTTAATCGTTAGACTATTATATTCTACCATGGCACGAGTAAGTGAATTATGCAACATTAGAATAAAAGATATAGATTTTGAAAAGGGATATATACGTCTACGTGGTAAGGGTAATAAAGAAAGAATCGTTCCTGTAGACAAAAGGACTTTAGAAATATTTAATGAATCTCTTAATAACCGTATATCATATGATCCTGAAGAATACTTATTAGTAAATACAAGAAATCAGAAATTAAGCCCTCGAGTCGTTCAGGCAGATATTAAATATATAAAAGACACATGTGGGTTTCCAGATTCCAAGATTATTACACCTCATGTGTTTAGACATACCGGAGCTACCCATCTTAGACGTTCAGGAATGGATATAAGCGAATTACAGGACATATTGGGTCATTCAAGCCCAAATACTACACGGATATATGCTAAAAATGATATAACAAAACTAAAACAATCATATAATATAATGCATCCACTGAATAATTCTGATAAATTTTAGGCGATATTATCTATTTTTTTAGAATTAATTTTATAAAAGAAAGAAAATAAGTTCATAAGTATAACAAACTTTATACTTAATTTGTACCAATAATATTTATACAATACTAATTAAAATCACCTTTTTCGATTTATTATGGACGAGGATGCATTTAGAAAACAATTCGGAAGAAAATCTGTTTTTAGACAACTAAATACTCTCGATAAAAGTTGGGTTCCAGAAAAATTATACTGTCGGGATGATGCTCTTAATACATTAATAGTTAATTATCGAAGGATTTTAGAAGAAGAAGAGCAACCATCAATTAACTGTCTCATATTGGGTAAAGGAGGTGTTGGTAAAACTTGTACTGCTCGCTTTTTTGGCAAAAATTTTAGAACAATTGCTTTAGAAAGAGATGTTAAGATTTTTATTGAGTATTTTGATTGTATAAATTTTAGATCTAAAAGCAAAATCATAAGAGAATTGTTAGCGAAATATACTCATGGTTCAGGACGTGGATATTCTGACGACGAGGCATTAAAATTAATTCTTACCAAATTAATTCGAGATAATGGTTATATGTTGTTAATTATTGATGAAGTTCATCTATTGAAAACAGATGAAGTTTTAGCTTTCCTAAATATAGCTGAAACATTTGGACATCAAAATGCGAAACTCTCCATTTTACTCATTTGTAGAGGTACAGATTGGATGCGTATAGAAAATGAGAGAGTTTTAAGTAGACTTAATGAGAAAATCCCCCTTGAACCTTACAATTTCGAAGAAGCCGTAAAAATATTGACATATAGAAGCGATATTGCTTTTAGAGAATATATAATTGATGAAGATCTTATAACAATGGTCGCTCAGATTGTAGTAGAAAATCAAAATATGAGACATGGAATTGAGATTCTTCGAAAAAGTGGACTATATTGTGATAAAGAAGGTCTAGATCAAATTACAGCTGATATTATCAGAGAAGCTTCTGATGATGTATACCCAACATTTAGGGCAGATATTATTGATAGTTTAAAAGATCAAGAACTCTTGGCATTATACGGAATTGTAAGAACGCTAATAAATAATGACACTCCTTTTGCATTAGTAGATGATGCATATGAAGAATATCAAGCTATATGTGAGGGGTATTCTGTCGAACCTCACGTAAAAATGAGTTTTAGAAAATATGTTCGTCAGCTTAACCAACTTAAAATTATAGCTTCTAAAACTGTAAGAATTGAAGATGCTACACGTGGAAGACATCTTGAAATAACTCTACTAGATATTCCAACCAGAAAATTAGTTGAATTGTTAGAAGATATTTTTGAAAGGAAGTTCCCAAGTTAAAAAAAACTTAATATATGATAAAAACAAGAATTAAATCGAATTTTCTAAACCTTAATATATTTCTCTTATAATTAAGAAATTGTTAATTGTATATTTTCTTAATAATCTCTTTCTTTTGAATCCTTGGAAGCGGAATACCAATCCAACCATTCTTTACGTCGATCTTTTTTGCGTTGGGATTCATCTAAATCATTAATATTTTCATTCCTTACTTTTTTCCAATATCTATCGAGTTCATGCCGTGTTAAGGATAATCCACATGATTGGCAAACTATTTGTTTAATAGCTGATTGGTATTTCATAAAGCCCCCACATTCTGGACAGCGTGCCATAACAAATTTTACTTTCTTATTTTTTATTATTTTTCGTACGTGTTATTATAATAGAATTATTGAAAATTAAAATAATTATGGTATAATTAATAATACCCAAATTCAATTTCAATGAATAATTTTGAGTATAAATCTTTAGAAAACTAACAAGTAAAGTATCATTATGAGTTTCATGGACATTATAAGGATCCTTATAAAGCTGTTAGGTTCATTGAGAAATTAGGAAAAGGAACATCTCAATATGAATTAGTCGAAATATTACCTCCAGAAAAGACATCTAAAATGAAACCACCAGAGAAAAGTTTTGAAAGAGGAGAACCAACCTTCTTTTAAATTTATAATTGAAAAAAGAAAATATTAGCTTTATTTTATATAAAAGTCTGAGAATTATTCTAGATCCAATATCTTTTTAACTAAATTTTTTTTCTCTTGTAAATCTGATTGCCTTGAAATCATTATTCGTTGTGCCATAGGTGAACCTGCACCGTGCATTGATTCTGTTTTATAACTGACAGAAGAAACACCCATGGTCAAATTTTCAATGAATCGTAATACTTTATAACGATCTTCAGCACATAAACCTTCACAAGTAACAAGATATTTCTTTAATAATGGTCCAATTTCTTTCGATTTGAAATCAGCTTCAGAAGGTAACGTACATATAATTCCTCCTGCTATATCTTCTGCTAATCTCCCAATTTCATATGGAAATCTTGTAACATTCTGTTTGCATACATTTGCCAAAAGCATATCCATTTCGTAATTTCCCGCCTCTCTCTGGAATCCCAAAGAACTACATGCAATCCCACAGCTATAAATCGTTTCATTTAAATGTACCATCTCAACAAGTTTATCTCTAATATGCGATGCTTTATCTGTTCCATTATATTCGGAAATCAAAGCAGCAGCTCCAATAAGAACATCTCCCACTCCAACTTTACAACCTCCATAAGATTGACGATGAAATCCTCCAAAGCGGTTAACTAACTCTCCAGAAAACTCAATTTCCCCTTTCATAAAAATATTTTCGTTTGGTACATATACATCTTCAAAAATAACAAAGATTTCTTGTCCACCATATTTAAAATTTCCAATATCTAATTTTCCTTCTTCCATTTTCCGAGTATCACATGATTGTCTTCCATATACCAAGGTTATCCCCTTACTATTCGTATCTATCCCAAAACTAACAGCATATTCCTCCTCACCAGGTCTTAAAGCTAGTGTTGGCATTACAATTACTCTATTAGAGTTTAGATATCCTGTTTGATGAACTTTTGCTCCGCGAACTACAATACCATCATCATTTTCTTCAACAATATGAAGGTATGCATCTGGATCAGATTGCTGATTCGGTCTTTTACTTCGATCCCCTTTAGTATCTGTCATTGCGCCATCAACCATTAAATCTTGATTTTGTACCTCAATCCAATATTTTTTAAATCGATGGTGGTATTCGGTTCCATATTTTTTATCCACTTCGTAGGTTACACTATATAGTGCGTTTCCAGCATCAAATCCTACGCATCGCTGAAAACAGCATGCCGTATATTGCCCTAAAAGCCTTTGCATTTTTACTTTTTTAATCAAATCGTCAACAGACTGATGGATATGTGTAAATCGATTTATTAATTCACCTGTCAAATGAGAAGTTGCCGTCATAATATCTTTATATTCATCCATTTGTGCCAATTCATAGATTTTCATTACTGTTTTAATTGAAGGTTTAATAATAGGGTGATTCCAAAATTCTTCCACCTTTTCTCCAAACATATACAAATTTACGGTTCTTTTAATACTTTCTAAGTATTCTTCTGGTGTTTTTAATGGCATAATTTTTAAATATTCTTAATAGATCTAATTAGATTGAAAATTGATAATTTAGTATTATAAAAATCTAAGTTTTTAATATTTAATTATAATGGTGTATAATTTGGTTTAGGCTTATTCTTTAGATAATAATACACTATTCTTCTTGGAATGACTCTTCCTCACTGTTTTTTTTAGAATTAGCAGTTTGAGGGTATCTTTGAGATTGCTCTTCCAAATAACTTATCCTTTTTTCTAAAATAGTCATAGTTTCGATAATATTATTTATAATTTTATTTGTTTCTCTAAGTTCAAAATGGAGATCCCCGAGTTGATTCAACATAAATGTCATAACCTTGGTTTCATTAACTGGTTCGATTAACCAATTAATCACATTTTGTATAAATCGGTGATTGTCAAAAGAATTTGAACCAATATTTAAATCTGAGGTAAATATATCAATATCTCCAATTGCAACGACCTTACCTTGTCCAAATTCAGAATATGCTGCAATAATTTGCTTTTCTTCTTCACCTTCTTTTATCCACTGTTCAGTAGAGCTATTAAATATCTCTGGCCAAGATTCTTCATTAGATTGCAACAGTGGTTTAGCGCCTTTACTCAAGAAAATCGAACATGCTCCTCCTATTTTCATTTCCCTAATATGTTTTGTTAATTGATGTTTTAAAAAATCTTGAATGTGTAAAATACTTGTACAATTTTGATTCGCTTGATTTACTTCTTTAATAAGATTTTTTTCGAATTTAATTCCAAATTTGCCAGAAATATCATTTATATTGGTTTTTTGAAGGTAATCAGAGCCATATTCACTCAATAATAATAGTCCTCCTCCAGATCTGACAAAATCTACAATAATTTTAATCTCAGAGGTTGAAAAGAAATCATCAATAGGATTCCCTATAACTAAAAGATCCACATCTCTCAATATTTCTTTTGTAAGATGTTCATTCTTGTTCTTTTTAATGTTTAGATCCAATCTCCTTAGTAGATTTAAGAATTCAGAGAATTCTTTATCTTCAATATTTAACATTTCATTGTGAGCAACATCAAATAAAATGGTTTTTTTCAGCATTTTTTCGGCGTCTTGAAAGAAATAATCTCTCTAAGGGGGGTTTGTTGATTATTAATAGCTTATTAAAACAAGGTTATGTCTCTAATGAAAATTCAAATATAAAAATCATTACATATCATTCTCTTTATACCAAAAATTTTTTAAACTGTTTATAATACTCTTTTTTGGATTAAACTAAGTGATACAATTTTAAAAAAAATGTCAGTGGAAAAGATTTATGAGTGATAACATTGCTGTAATAGGCCTCTCGTGGGGAGTTTAATAATGCAGATCGCAGGTTAACCCTATACGAGGGGAAAGGCAAATTTGTTGATTATCTAGCGCAGAAAGCAGATATCGTCGTAAGATATAATGGAGGAAATAATGCAGGTCATACAATTGAGGCTAACGGGATTAAATATAAATTCAAGCTCATCCCCAGTGGAGCTCCTTTAGAAAAAGAATGTGTTATTGCGAATGGATGCGTTGTTGATCCCAAGGTTTTACTCGAAGAAATAGATAATTTGAAAAAACTTGGTAAAAAGATAAACCTAAAATTAAGTTCAACTGCACACGTGATCTTTCCGTTCCATAGAATTTTGGATGGTCTCGAAGAAGAATCAAAAGGCCAATATAGTGCGGGTACGACCAAAAGAGGTATTGGTCCCACATATTCCGATAAAGCTGCACGCTGGGGGATTCGAGTATTTGATTTAATACACCCTGAATTTCTAAAGCCAAAATTAGAAAAACTATTTGAAATTAAAAAAAAACTTATCAATGCTTATGATCCAAATTGGAACGAATCTTTTGAATCAATATATCAAGAATATAAAGAATATGGGGAGAAACTTAAACCATATGTAATTGATACGGCTTATTATTTAAATAAATCAATTGATGCCGGCAAAAAGCTTTTGTTTGAAGCAGCTCAAGGAAATCTTTTAGGTATTGATCATGGCTTCTATCCCTTTGGCACATCATCTAGCTCGAATGCGCTAGGGATTTCTGCTGGTACAGGTATCCCACCTAAAAAAATAAAAAAAATATTAGGAATAATAAAAGCTTATACATCACGGGTTGGAGCTGGAAAGTTTCCTACAGAACTTTTTAATAAAACTGCTGAAAAAATTCGAGAACAAGGTCATGAATATGGAACAGTTACAGGAAGACCACGTAGAGTAGGATGGATTGATCTCTTCAATATAAAGTATGGGATAATGATTAATGGGATAGATAAAATCGTGATTACTCTTTTAGATGCTTTACAGGGAATAAATCCTATAAAAATGTGTACTGACTATGAACTAGAAGGAGAAATTCTCGAAAGTTGGCCAATACAACATGAAATAATTGAAAATTGTAAACCGATATATAGAACTTTCGAAGGATGGGATGAACTAACACGAGATCAGTGGTTAAAAATTGCACTAGAAGGTTATGATGCTTTACCAAATACAATGAAAGTGTATATTCAAGCGATAAAAGATGAACTAGAAACTGATATTGCCATGATCTCAATTGGTCCCGATAGAACTGAAACTATAGTGTTAGATGAAAATATCTTTTAAATATTGATTTTTTATTTATCTTTTTTTTACAAAAATCTTAAAAATTAGGGTTTTCAGCCATCTTTAATTTAAATCCCTTACCACAATAAAAGCAAAAAGCGATTCCTCTTGAGATTAGAAGAGATTCCATTGATTTTGTAGTTTTTTGGCCACACTCAGTACAGTAACTTGGAATTCTTATTTCGTTTCTTTCGATTAAGTTTGGTACGTGATGAGGAGGAATTGCTGAAATTTCGGGAGGTTTTGGTATTGTTTCTTCTTTTTTCTTAGATTTTCCAGTAATAGCATAGTATAATGCTTCAAATAATTTATAAAGACCAAGAAAAATGGCTTTGAAAAGGTAATATAATCCTTTAAATAAATAATATAATAAATATGCTACACCCTTCAAAATGTAGTAAACCAAAACTAAAGCAAGTATAGAAAGTACTATAATGCCAATGAGGATTAAAATTTGGTTAAGTAAAGGTAATCCTAAAAACCATCCAATGGGATCTTCCCATATATAATCCCATCCAGTTTGAAATATACTCCAATCAATATTCATATTCATTCTTAAGTAAAAATAGTAATCGAACTAATAAATAAAAATTGGAGTCCAGTTTTTATTAATAAAATATCTATAAAATTAGTTGGGGAATCTTTATTATCTAAAGCATATTAACCCAAAACGGTAAATATAATTAGTTGGTGGCCATTCGATATTAAGTTTTAGATTGGTAACTGTGGTTGTAACATCTATGCCTACAGCTTCCATAGAATAGCGTTTTTTATTAGGATATCTACAGAGTTTCCCACTATCGTAGGTACATCCTTTATCTGTTTTATTTGAACAAACACGACAATATCCATCCCATAAAATGAGTTTCTCTTCACAATTTCCTTGATAATCTTCGAGAAACTTGTAAATTTCTTTTTCCAACTTATTTCTTAGAAATTCTCCGGTGTAAAGTTTATTTTTTAAATTTTCCTCACTGATATCTTTGTTTTTGTTTTTTTCTTCATTCAGATATGTATTTAGATCTAATTCATAATAAATGAGAAAAAATTCTTTGAATTTTGATACAAATTCTTCTAAATACGGTGCTTCAGGAGGACAGGCCCAGGAATGCCCATAACTAGGACACCTGAAATTGGTGCTTATACAATAAGTTTGAACTTTTGGATCGAAAATTATATCTTCTAGTTTAATTTTAAGAAATGGCAAGATAGATTTTTATATATTTTATGGAGTAGAATTATAATTACATAATATTACTTTCGATTATGTCAAAAAACTATGATATTAATTTAGAAATGAAATTTTTTTTAAGAAATAAATAATATGTGTGATTATTATACCATCTAGTAATTAATTCTTGATGTGAAGAAAATGAAGCTAAAGTTAAAAATAAAGGCTGATAGAAAAGCTCAAATGCTGAATGCTGCTAATGATTTTTATTCTGAAGTTTTAAAAGGATCACAGTTACTCCATGAATGTATAAATGATCTAATCGACGGGAAAATGGATAAAAAGAAATTGGATGATGTAGTTGATTGTGAGCATAATGCTGATCACGCCAAAGAAAATTATATTAACGTTCTTTACAAAGATAGGCGAGCTCTTCCTTTTCTGGTTGAAGATCGTTATCGAATAATTAAATATTTGGATTTTGTGTCAGATAATTCGGAAGAATTAGCAAGAGGTTTAAAAGTATTTCCATTTGAACTTTTTAATGATATAAAAACAGAAATGAAATCAATTAATGATTTATATCAAAACACAATAGAGATTTTGGTAGAAATGGTAAATTTTATGGAAACTGATTTTAAAACAGCTTATCAGAAGAGTTTTGAAGTTGAAACCCTAAAACGTAGTGCTCGTGAAGCTAAATATAGAATTTTGGATATTCTATACCAAAAACCAGAAGAGAAATCTCTTAGAGTATATCTTACATCGAAAATTTGTATAAAAATCTTTGATATGATAGTAAGAGCTGAAGAAATAAGCGATTTTCTTAGAAGTTTAATCGTTAAATATCCAAGCAAATAAAAAAACAATCCCATATAAGGAGAAGAATTTACCATGGATCCTGCTGTAATTCTTACGATATTTCTTATAATATCCATATTAATTGCTATTGCCATTGGAGCAAACGACGAGAGTTTTGCTCCAATTTATGGATCAAGAATTATGAATATGAAACAAATTCTGATTCTAGCAACAATTTTTGCTATCTTAGGGGCACTTTTATTAGGGGAAGGAGTTGCAAAATCTGTAGGTGGTGATATTCTTTTAATAGATTATGATTTAGAGGGGATTGAACAAAATGCTGTTGTGTTAACGATTCTAATCTCGACTACGATTTGGTTAATTTTAGCTAGTGCCTTAGGACTCCCCATTTCAACTACCCATGCCACAATAGGTGCAATTATGGGATTAGGTTTGCTATTAGGTGGTGGAAATGGAGTGGATTGGGGAACAATACTAGGAATGAGCATGTGGTGGTTATTATCCCCTATAGTTGGCTTTACAATAACATATTTAGTTGTTGTTATACTTAATAGGCATAAAATAAAACACTTAAATGGATTTCAGGATTTTGAAAGATCGGAAAATAGATATGCGCTTATAATTTTAGTTGTAATATGTATTACCGCTTTCTCAAGAGCGGGAAATGATTGTTCAAATGCAGTTGGGATAGTCTTTGGAGTCGAGGGGGATTTAAATCTGACCGCATTATTGGCTGTAACTGGGATTAGCTTAGCTGTTGGTATTGTAGTGCTAGGAAGGATTGTTATAAAAAACTTAGGCAGAATGACAGAACTTCGACCAAGTACCGCTTTTGCAGCACAATTACCAACAGCAGCCGTTATGCTCATTGGAACCATCCAAAAAATACCTCTTTCTGGATCTCACATGTTAGTAGCATCTTTAGTAGGTCTAGCTAAAGCTAGTAATGCTCCTATGGAGAAGGGATTATCGAAAATTGTAGCGATTTGGTTATTAACCTTTCCAATGTCAGCGATATTAGCTATAATAATATATTTCCCAATTAATGCTGGATTTTAATTATATTCTTATATCTTAAGTTCTTTACATTATTCTTAATTTTGTAAAAGTGATTTAAGATTTCCAAACATTTTCAGTATTGCAAGGTACAGGAAGATCTTTCATAGTAAGTAGTCCTGATCGAGATTCTATAACCTTTGGTATTAAATTTGCGACCATGGCTGAAGTTCCTAAATCTCCATGAACCCCACCTATGATTTTTTGTTCTATTCTCGGGATACCATCTATTACAACACTATCAAATTCCTCATGATCTCCGGCATAAGCTATAAAATCTAAAGTAATAAGATCTGTACCTTCTTTTTTTGCATAAGCTTTGCTTTGCAAGCCACAAACATTTCCTTTTGGCACTGTTTCACCATAAGAAGTAATAAATTCTTCAGGAGATATTATTTCTTTAGGGGGTAATTCGATTAATTCGTCATAGTCTAGACCTAGAGCAGCTACAATCATCTGAATTGATTGGGTTAATCCAACATGACCAGTTATTTCTTTATTACTGATTTTCTCATGAAACTCATCAACACTCAAACCGGTTCCTATTTTTTTTTGGAAAGGTATTCTTCTTTTGGCTGAATTCATCATTCTTTTCACTTTAATTGACCTAACACTCTGACATGGGGCTGTAAGCACAATGGGAAGTAAATCCATAAGATAACCGGGATTTATACCTGTTCCAACGATTGTAACATTATTAGATTTTGCGAGTGCATCTAATTCTTTAGCAATTTTAAGGTTATACTGAAAAGGAAAAGAGAGTTCTTCACAGATTGATATTACATTACTTCTTGATTTAACAGCACTTTCAATAGTCGGTATTATTTTTTCTAAGGAAGAAGAAGTAGCGATTATAACAACATCAACCTTATCTCTTGAAAGAACTGAATCCAAATCAGATTCAATAGCTAAATCTAAATCTTTGCCAATATCAAGAAACTCACTGACTTTTTTACCGACAAGTTGAGGATTTATATCAATAACACCTCGCAATCTAAGATTTTTCCGTTGAAGAAGAAGTGTAACTATAATCTTTCCCATCGGTCCAAATCCTACTTGAATTACATCAAACTGATTTTTCATAAAATTACCTTGTTTAATATAAAATTTTTGAATAATAGCTAAAATATCAATAATACTTTAGCTTTTTCGAATTCACTCTAATTTTGAATGTGAAACAGGATCAGCAATTTCTTCAACAATTTCTTGGATTTTTATTATATTCTCGTGAGTATGTGCCATAGATAATGAACCTAGACCATGCAATCCCGAGATGGATCGATTAAAAAGAGCTAATTGTAGCAATGCTTCTCTTTTTCTATCCTTAAATAAAAATAAATCTTGCATTGAGGGATTTTCAATCCATTTTGAAAGAGCGTGGATCATGATCATAGATTTATAGCCAACAGCTAATAATTTAGATTTCATTTCTTTAAAGAATTGATTTAAGTTATTTAGTAAGTTATTACCTTCTTCGTTTATCCGAACATAGTTTTGATGAGAATTTTTCAGAATTTCTAAGGTTTTTAAACCAGCAATCATACTTAGGGGATATCCAGAAAATGTTCCACCCCCAATTAATACCTGATTAACTACATCAGGACTGGATTGATCAATAATATCTTGTCGCCCCCCTACAGCACCAATTGGCATCCCTCCACCAATGATCTTCCCCATAGTTGTTAAATCCGGTATCACACCGATTTTATTTTGAAATAAGCCATCGATAAACCGATATCCAGTAATAATTTCATCAAAAATTAATAGGATCCCATATCGCTCAGCATCCTCTTTCAACCGTTTTAGGAATTCTAAGTCAACAGGAAAACCCCCACCACCTCCTAAAACAGGTTCCAAAATTATTGCTGCTAAATGATCGGAATTTTCTTTTATTAAATCAAATGTACTCTCATCATTGATCATAAATGATAGAATCCCTGCTTGCTCCGCTTTAGGTAGCCCTGGGGTAACTTCATTGCGAACTAAACTTCCAATATTGTAAGATAATGTATCATTGGCTCCATGCCAACCCAATTTGGCTTTAGCAATTAGTCTTCTTTTAGTAAATGCTCGAGCTAATCGTGATGCATACATTGTTGCTTCTGTTCCAGATACACAAAATCTAATTTTTTCAATTCCAGGATTTTCCTGAACGATATTATCAGCTAGTTTCACTTGATATTCAGTGTTCGTACCAAAATGCCAACCTTTTACCAGATATTCTTTTATCGTTTTTTGAACTTCTGGAGGATTATGTCCTAAAATCATCGCAAAGTGTCCATTCCAACAATCAACATATTCATTATCATCTATGTCCCTTAGTTTTGCACCTTCACTAGATTTAATAAATACTGGGAATCCTCCAATTAAATGTAAACCAAAAGTTCTAATATTGTGAGATATGCCACCTGGTAGTACTTCAAGTGCTTTATACCAAAGCTCTTTCGATTTTGGTCTGTCTTTTTTAAATTTATTTAATTCTTCTTTCATAAACATTTAAAGGACCATGCTTTTTTTCTTAAATAATCTATTTATTGAATATTTAATATATTACTCTTTAGTTTTTGCTTGATCAATCTTTTGTCTAAGTTCCTCTTTTTCAATCTCTGGCCCTACTTCAACCAATTTTCCATTTACATAGATTGCTCTAGTTAGGCCATATGTCCTAAGGTTTGATAGGTTGTCAGCAGAAAATTCATTAAAAACAACCTGATCTTCATATTCTGATACCACTTCTCTTACTCTTTGAGCTTCCACATCGCTAGTCTGACAGAAAGTATTCCAAAATAGATCTATAACGACTTTTCCTTTTACTGGTTGATAATCATAATTAATTTCTCTAAATTGAGGTCGTTCGGCACTCGGATCAAATTGTTTCCACAATATTGCTTCTTCAGCCCTTTTAGCTACTACTTTATATCCAAGTTTTTCAAAATATTTAGCAGGCATAAACCAAAAATCCCAAAAATGTCCAATTGTTGCTATACCTTTACGTTCTTGTTTTAGAGTTTCTTCCTCTGCCGCTTTAATTAATTGTTTTCCTACACCTTTTAAAGAGAACTTGGACTGTGAGACCAAACATGGAAAAACCATTAATTCTTTCCCTTGGATATACCATGGATTAATTTCAATAGGTATAACATATATAAAACCTACTTGAACACCATTTAAGAGAGCAACTTTAGTTCTCAAACCGTGTTTTTCCATGCTTTTAAGCCAGGATATTCGACGTAAAGACGATTCCTCATATTCTACATTATTCTCATTCACATGAGTACATGTTCCAACATAATATTCATCATCTTTAGTCATATCTCGAATTAAAATACCCACTTAATTCACCATGATAAATAAATTGCTTATATAATTATGCTAAAATTGCTACTATTGATAAATTTTTTATTAAAATTTAAATGTGAACTAAATTAAAGTAAAATTAGAATATGGAGAGTGAAAAAAAAGAAATATTTGATTTTTCTGGGGAAAAATTTAATAAATTAACGATTCCTTGTTGGTCCATTTTTGTGATTGTTCTTTTAATAGCAGGTTTAAATCTATTTTTAATGGTTCTATTTCCCGAATCTCAAATTGCCACTTACATAAGTGTGGGTCTAATTGTTATCTTTATATTGTATTTCTTTTATATCGCTACAAAATCTCCTGGAAAACTTAGAAAATTCTCTATATCACGCAAAAACATCAAAATATTATTACCTTATAAGCCTGAATTTCTAATTTATTGGATTGATTTTGAAAAAATCGAAATAAGACTAAAGATATTCGAGTTTAAACCATTTTTAATTTATAATCTTCATTTTCTCAGCCATAATTCAGAAAAAAAAGTCTCAATAAGTTTAAATGATTTCCATAAGGATAAAATCATTGAATTTTTGAGAATTTTGAGGAAATATGCCCATATTATGGAGAAAGAATTTATTGCAGTAAAGGAAACTAACATTTCAGGAATATATTTTGTTGAAGATTTAGAAATTTACTAATTTTTGGTATTTAATCCACTTTAGCTCCACACATCGGACAATTGTTCGTACTTTGGAGCGTAGCACCACAAATTTTACATAATTTAATCGTTGAAGTTCCCCTTTTTTTTGGTGGTTTTAAGCTAGTAATAGAAGGTGGTTTTTCCATCTCACTAATTGGTTGCTGAGAATCTATCTTAGGTTCTAATTCCTTTTTCAACTTGATCTCAATTTCCTTACCGAAAAAACCTCCAACCTTTACTTTTTTTGTAGTTTCAGGAGGGAGTGCGGGTGGTTTTAAATTTTCTGGATGGATTTCTTCTTCTATTTCCATCTCTTCTATTTCTTCTTCCTCTACATAGGTTTCTTCTTCAAACTGTTCTTGTTCATGTTCTACTTCTTCAGATACGGGTTGAATCTCTCTTTCTGTTTCGATCTCAGGGAATTCTTCCTCTAAATCTTCCTCATAGACCATGGTAACAAATTCCTCATCTAGTTTTAACAACGTTTCACATTGGGGGCATCGAAAAACGTGTTGAAAGCCAATATTCCTAGCAATAGAATATTTTGCTGCACAACAACTATGAAACTTGGTATTACAGTTAAAGCACTTATGTATCTCATCAGAATGAGCCTCACAAATAGGACATAATTCCTGTTCACAGATAGTACAAATTTCTTCATCTTCAGGTGACAAACTAATAAGATCAACTGCTAAGCGCTCATAAAATACCTTGTCTTCAGCTAAAACATGTTCTATCTCATCGCTTTTTAAGACTTTAAATTCTTTTTTATTTTGAACTAAAGAGCCTAGAATATTTTGTAGAAGCTTTTCATCCTGACAATAGAACATACCACCATGAGTTTCACTGGAGATAACCTTGAGTTTTACATCATCTTCGTAAAACTTTTTATTGCCAACTCGAATTATATCAATAAAAGCCGAAAATTTCTTCGCTTTAATTAATAAATCATACAAAGCGTTATAATAATCTTCAGATAATTTACTAGGTGTATCTGATATAATAATGACACGATAATTTTTCCTAGATTCTCTACTTTTCCTGAAAATATAAGCGAGTATTTCATATAATCCATTTTCCAAATAACTCTGGGTTGTTTCTCGTGTCTCCCAGCTCTCATCAATTATATTTAATACAATTTCGGAATCTTTTATATCATATTCATTTATAGGATTATCATCTTTCTGAAAGATTACAATACCATAGGAACTTAATACATTAAATTTATCTTTTTCCTTAATGAAAGAATTAATTGCTCTCATTATGGATTTCTTCTTAAGAAAATCGGAGATGATATCGATATAAAAAATGAATTCCTCTGAATTCATTGCATTTGAGCTAGTTATCATCTTAGTACCTAATTGTTATATGAATCTATGAAAAATAACCTTAAATTATAAAAAAATAATATTAGAAGTTGTATTTATTTTTATTTATTATAATTCTGATTTAAGTTTTTTTTTTTTCTTAACAGTAGCAAAATCACAAATTTATTATTAACAGATTAGACTATCCTAAAACCACAATTAGGACATTTTTTATCTTGGTTAGGATTTACTTGTGTTCCACATTGTTGACAAATTATAAAGTTGGGTTTCTTTTTTGTTCTTTTAGGAATGACTTTAGTAGAAGGACTTGCTAATTTTTGTTTTACTTCTTCTTTTCCTGATTTTAAGTCATTAGGTTTGAAAGTTGCTGTTTTTGATACTCTTTCATATACTATCTTATCCCCTAATTTTTTCACTGTATATGCTTTTCCGAAAAATCCTCCAATATGGACTGTTTTTATGACCTCTTCCTCTGCATGAGCATTGAATTCATTTGTATCTGGGATTGAATCCAATTTCTCAGTTTCACTTTTTGTAATAGGAAAGGTAGATTTTGGTAAAGGTTTCACTTGAGGAAGCTCTTTAGGAATTTCAGCTAATACTTCTTTTTCCATGAATTCTTTAACTGTTTCCACTTCAACTTCCCCTGAGACCTCAATAATTTCATCTTCATCTATTTTAAGTAAATAATCACAATTTGGACAACGTAAAATATTTGGGATTCCAATATTGTGGTTTATAGTGTAGTTTGTAATGCAACAATTATGAAAGCTTGTACCGCAGTCTTCACAGATTAAAGGTATATCATATATATCAGTGCAAACTGGACACAATTCTTCATTACAGAAATGGCATACTAATTTTTCCAGAACTCCCTCTGGTTTTTTTAAGGACTTTGCCAAATGGTTATAATAGGTATAATCTTCCTTGCTTATTTGGATTCGATCTGGTTGATCCGCAAAAGTGCTCGTAAATTGTTTATTTTTTACTAATTTTTTTATTCTATCTGAGAATTCTTTTCTATCCAAAATATAAGAGATTGAACCGCGCGTATCACTTGCTAACATATTCAATTTTACATCATCACTAAAGAACCTTTTATCAGTTTCTGAGATTCTTATAATATCTATAAAAGTAGGAAAATTTTTTATTTTTGAAACAAGATTAAATAAAGCTTCTTGGTAATCCTCAGATAAATCAGATGGAGTATCTGTAATAACTATTATTCTATTAAATTTAGACTTCTTCCTAACTGTCTCAGCTATGAAAGAAAAAATATAGAACAATCCGTTCTCAAAAAAACTTTGTTCTTTTGGTCGAAGTCTCCAATTTTCTTCAATAGAATTTGTAATTATACCTGCATCCTTTTTATCTGTAATAAATATTGGATTCCCTTCTTCTTGGAAGATCAGTAAAGAATAATGGCTATTTATATTTATTTTATTTTTTTCCTCAATGTAATATTTTATAGCTTTTACAATTTCTTTCTTCTTAAGTAGATCTTTTGTTAGATCTAAGTAAAAATAGATATCTTCCTTCATTTTCTTCACATTTAATTGTTCTAAATCAATAGAGAACAATTATTTTCTTAATGATCATAGTAATAGAATCCCCTTAAAATTTTTTAGAAAAGAATAAAACCTTAAAATTTTTTAGAAAAGAATGAGAAAAATATAATATATGTGAAGCATGTTGGTGATAAAAAAATGGAGGATTTTTTGAAAAAATTACAGCTTTCTGAAGAGGCAATTGAGATTTACTTGAAATCCTTAGGTAAAACCCCTCTTACGTATTATGAATTATACTCAATAATTCCAAAATTAACTCAAGATAAATTTGAAGAAAATCTCACTCAGCTAATTAATGGGGGATTATTAATTCAGTTAATTCCTCAACAACAAGAGGTATTATTGCATTATTTAGCAGTTCCCCCAATACTTCCTATTATAAATTATTATGAAAATGTCAACGTAAATCTAGAAGCGATAAAAGAAGCAATTCGAGATTTGTTGGTAAAAACCGTAAATCAGACTATTCAGCAAGATAATCCAATTCAATTAGATACAATACTTAATTCATTCCAAGAATCGAGAAAAGATATCGAAGAAGATACTATCATACAAAAGCAAGAAATTGAAGATATTGTAAAAGGAATGGAGGAGTTAAAGAAATTAACTAAGGATATCTCCGAATTAGATCAACAAATAAAAATAGTTACACAAACTAATTTTGCTAATTTAATGAAAAAAATCTCAGGGATAAAAACAGAAATAACTGAGGAAATCAACGCATTAGAATTCAAAAAACACAAGGAAGAAATTACCGCAATTATAGAGCAAACATTTAAAGTAAAACTAGATAGAATGGTACAAGAATTTTCTATGGAATTGCATGAGTTAATTGAAGAGAAATTTGAAACAACAGCAGAACCAATAGAACAATTGATAGATGCTACATTTCAATATCGTGATGATTTTAAATTAATATTGCTTAACATGTTAAACAATTTTGAAACTAAAATGAATAAAATCTACGATATGATTAAAGAAAATAAGGAATTACTTTCAACAGAATTGAGTAAATTTGAAAATAAATTAAATGAGAATTTAAATACTGTTATTCAAAATTCTATAAATGAAGTTTCAGGGTTGAATAGACCTTTGGAAAAATTAATGAAGGAATATTTACAAGAGATGAGAACCTCCGACAAAATGCTAATTGAAAATATTTGGCCTGTTAATAGCCTTACAAAAGTCAATGAAGAGATTCAAAAATTTATTACAACAACTAAGGAGGATCTAATTATTATTGTTCCACAACTCGAAAATCATTTGGCAGTTGAACAGTTTGAAAAAATACCAAAGAGTCTAAAAATTAAAATAGCATCATCAGAACCACATACAAATAGTAGTGTTAAAAATTTCACATCTATTGCGAATATAATATATAAAACTCTTGAAAACGAGAATCTAATTGCCTTAAAAGGTGATGACTCTCAAATCACTATTGGTGTTATTCTACAAGGAGTAAAAGACTCATTAAATAATTTTATTGGCATAGGGAGTAACTTCAAACCATTAATCGAATTGCTAAGTCCAATAGTACAGAATTCATGGGAAAGTGCTTATTCCGATACATTTTATGCGTCTCAGAAAGCTCAAGCACCTACAATTAAAGCCAAATCGGGTACAAAAGTAGATGATTTATATAAGAAAATTAAACCAATTACAACGCCAAAACTCCAAACTGTAGAGACTGAACAAAAGATAGACAGAGCTCAGGAAACAAGAGATCAAAAAACTAGAATTGAAGTGGCACCTCAGGAAATTCCCTCTGAAGTACCCAAATATCAAGGAGAAATTGAAGGTATAAAGCAAAAGTTACAAGAAAAAATAAAATTTGTGTCAACAACTACTAAAAAAAAAGGAGATGAGGCAGGTTTAATAATTAATAATG
>Ga0209427_10002572_pt1 | contig 21355 bp, 23 predicted proteins | sample DeeMarSWOR136_30_FD_187465 | JGI IMG/M metagenome (GOLD analysis project Ga0209427, IMG submission 187465) | Marine sediment microbial communities from White Oak River estuary, North Carolina - WOR-1-36_30 (SPAdes) (version 2) | ecosystem: Environmental > Aquatic > Marine > Intertidal zone >...
CGTACGCGTCATAAGGCGCCAACAGGCCCGCCATATCCTTGATACAAAGAGAGTCGGCCCCCATGTCTTGCAATATCTTCGCCTTCTCCAGATAGTAATTGAGAGGGTAAACTTGACCACCCATCCTCCGCTCCGTCAATGAATAACAAATCGTCCCCTGAATGTGTTTCCCCATTCGCTTGATCACCTTAAAGGCCGTCTCAAAATTGCGCTCATCATTGACGGCATCAAAACAACGAAAAATGTCTATCCCCACCTCCGCGGACTTCTCCACAAACACCTCCACTAAATCATCTGGATGGTTCCGATAAGCCACCAGATTCTGACCTCGAAGAAGCATCTGAAAGGGGGTCTTGGGCATGAGCTTCTTCAAAACCCTCACCCTCTCCCAGGGATCCTCCCCCAAAAATCGGTGCGTCACATCAAAGGTGGCACCTCCCCACATCTCAACGGAATGAAATCCTACCTGGTCGAGCTCTGCCGCGATCGGAATCATATCCTCCGTTCTCATTCGGGTCGCCAGAGAAGACTGATGCCCATCCCGAAACGTCGTATCCGTAATCTTAACCGGCTTCTTCGCTATCTTGTCCATCCCTTCCATTTCCTAGTCCTCCTTCCCATAAGTCGTTTCGACCATGTTTCATAATTTTTATGGACCACTTGCGAGATTACTTCTAAATCTGTTAACATATTGAGGAAATTTTTTCAAACGAAAATTTTCACATTGGCGCTCGAATCAATTTCTCTTGACAAAGAAAAAATTTTTTATATATTTATCTGTTTAAATTTAGGAAAGTCGTCTGGGGACTTTAGTCCGGAAGTGGCCGCACTAATTTAGGCCCTCAGGGGAGGAAAAAACGGATTCATTATAAAAGAAAAGGAAGTCAATGTTAACTTTGAAACTGGAAGATATTCCGCCGGAGGGCCTAAACCTCAATTGGACAGAGGAGAGGTCTTCCTTGTTAGCCTATTTGGAAAATTTGTCGCAAATTGACTTTGACTTCGAAACTCCTCTCCAATCCGAGTTAAGAGTTTGGAAGGCAGGGCGATCTGTGTTGATGAGCGGCAAAGTAAGGACCAGTCTCCGATTACAGTGTGTCAGGTGTTTGAAGGAATTCTCCTTCCCCATCTCTTCAACTTTCGAGGTCACCCTTTATCCTCTCAAGGAAACCTGCTATGCGGAGGAGACTAAATTAAGTGAGAATGATATGGAGTCGGGTTTCTATGACGGAGGAGAAATTCGCCTTTCCGAGATCGCCTGCGAACAGATTTTCTTGGAGATTCCTTATAAACCCCTCTGTCACGAAGAATGTAAAGGGCTCTGCCCAAAATGTGGAAAAGATCTCAATCTCACGTCCTGTGACTGCGTAAAGGATGAATTTGTATCCGGTTTTGCTGCTCTTAAGAAATTGAAGCTTGATTAACCCCCCCACCCTCCCCCTCAGGGGGGTGCCTGCCTGCCGGTAGGCAGGGGTTGGTGTTAAGAGAAAGGAATATTTTACATGGGAGTTCCAAAGCGAAGGCACTCATCGTCAAGAAGGGATAAGCGCCGGACTCATGATAAGGTGAATCCTCCGAATTATTCCCGCTGTCCTCAATGTCACGAACCTCTTCTCCCGCACCACATTTGTCCCCATTGCGGGACTTACAAAGGGAGGGAGATCATCAAGATCGAAGAAGAGAAATGAATTCTTAGAATGGCAGGAGAAGGTGTGTCATGAAGATCGCGGTTGATGCCATGGGTGGGGATTTTGCACCACAAGCCGTCGTCGAGGGAGCCTTTTTGGCTTCGAAGGCTCATGGAATAAAAGTGGTTTTAGTGGGCGATGAGGATCAAGTCAGCAAGGAACTGTCGAAGTATCCCACTTCGAAACTTCCGATCTACGTCCATCACGCTCCCCATGTCGTCGCGATGCACGACTCCCCTTCCAACGTCATCCGAAAGATGAAGGATACCTCTATCAAAGTGGCCATCGATTTGGCAAAGGAAGATCAGGTCAGTAGTGTGGTCTCCGCAGGAAATTCCGGGGCAGCCATGGCCTTGGCGATGTACATGTTCAGAAAATTGGAGGGCGTGGACCGGCCAGCCATTGCTACCATCCATCCTTCCCCAAAAGGCTCCACGGTCCTTATCGATTCGGGTGGCAATGTTGATTGCAAACCTTTCCATCTCGTCCAGTTTGCCATCATGGGAGATGCCTACGCAAAATACATCCTTGGAAAGCAAGAACCGAGGATTGGCGTTTTGAGCAATGGAGAAGAGGAGGGGAAAGGAAATGAACTGACCCGGGAAGTCCACGAACTCCTATCGCAAAGCAACCTGAGTTACATTGGGTACGTGGAAGGCCGGGATCTGAACAGTGGCTTGGTCGATGTCATGGTCTGTGATGGCTTCGTAGGAAATGTAGCCCTAAAGATTAGCGAAGGATTGTGGGAGACCATTCATACAATTCTCAAGTGGGAAGCGCAGGACAACATAAGAGCCAAAGTGGCCTATTTTCTCATGGGGCGGGCGATACGCCGCCTGGAGAAGAGAGTGGATTACTCAGAATACGGAGGGGCCCCTCTGCTGGGAATCAATGGAAATTGTGTGATCTCCCACGGTCATTCGAATGCCAAAGCGATCATGAATGCCATTCTTTTGGCCCAGAATTTGGCTAAGAATAAACTGAATGAACATCTGATCCAAGAACTAAGAGAGAATCAAGACCTGCTTCGTCTCGGACAAAGAAGGCCGGAGAAGGGAAATAATTCGACCAAAGCAGTTAACTAACCGGTAGGCAGTAAGGAGGAGGACCCGTTTTGAACTATTTTTTTACATCCGAACAGCAGATGATTCAAGACTTAGCGCGAAAAATTGCATTGGAAAAAATTTTACCGATTAGGGCCGAATTGGATGAAAATGAAGAGTTCCCATGGGAGATCATGAAACTGTGCGGAGAGGCAGGCCTCTTCGGTGTCTCCATCTCAGAAGAGTACGGAGGTTTTGGAGGAGGCGTACTGGAGAACTGTGTGGCGGTTGAGGAACTGAGCCGAATTTGCTTAGGAGTCGCAACCAGTTATGCGGGGAGTGGCTTAGGAGCCCACCCCATTATGCTTTACGGGAGTGCTGAGCAAAAGAATAGATATCTTCCCGACATTGCAAAAGGGAAAAGATTAGCTGCCTTCGGGCTAACGGAAGCGGATGCAGGAAGTGACGCCAGCGCCATCCGGACGACTGCAATTCGCAAAGAAAATGGATACGTTCTTAACGGAACCAAGCAGTGGATCACCAATGGAGGGGAAGCAGAGATCTATACGATCATTGCAATGACCGATCGGTCTAAGGGGCCTAGAGGGGCGAGTGCCTTGATTGTAGAAAAGGGAACTCCGGGCTTTGAGTTTGGTAAAAAGGAGAAGAAGATGGGCATCCGGGCTTCGGCGACCCGCGAATTGGTCTTCCAAGATTGTTTTGTCCCTAAAGAGAACCTTCTTGGAAAAGAAGGAATGGGATTCATCGTCACCATGAGAACTTTTGATCGAACCCGGCCCGGGGTGGGTGCTCAGGGTGTAGGATTGGCCCAGGGAGCTCTTGATGAGGCAGTCCGCTACGCCCGGGAAAGGGAGCAGTTCGACAAAAAGATCATCTCCTTTCAGGCCGTCCAGCACCTGTTGGCTGACATGGCTACTCAGGTGGAAGCGGCCAGGGCGTTGGTTTATGCGGTGGCCCGTTATATTGATCAGGATGAGAACCCAAAAGAGATTTCAAAGGTCTCGGGGATGGCGAAGGTCTTCGCCAGCGATGTGGCTATGAGAGTGACGACTGATGCAGTCCAAATTTTCGGAGGATATGGGTACATGAGAGAGTATCCTGTTGAAAAGATGATGCGGGATGCTAAGATCTTGCAGATTTACGAAGGGACGAATCAGATTCAAAGAAATGTCATCGGGTTAGAATTGAACAAGGAGTACGCTGGAAAAAAATAGTCATGAAGCAGACAGCGTTTATTTTCCCTGGCCAAGGTTCCCAATATGTCGGAATGGGGAAGGAATTCTACGATAATTTCCGCGTGGCCAAAGAGGTGTTCGACGAAGCGGATGATTCGCTCCACTTCTCCATTTCATCCCTCTGCTTTCAGGGGCCGGAAGAGGGCCTCAAATTGACCGAAAATACTCAACCTGCTATCTTGACAACGAGCATCGCCGCCCTTAGGATTCTTCAATCAGAGAAAGGAATCAGTCCTCAGCTCACGGCTGGACACAGCCTGGGGGAATATAGCGCCCTGGTGGCCTCAGGTGCGCTTAGCTTTTCCGATGCGGTTCAAACGGTACGTCTCCGGGGAAGGTTTATGCAAGAGGCTGTCCCGGTGGGGGAGGGGGCCATGGCCGCCATCCTCGGTATGGAGCGAGAGCAGGTCGAGAGGCTCTGCGAAGAGGCTTCTGCTGGTGAAGTCCTCACCCCTGCCAATTTTAACTGTCCAGGTCAAATCGTCATCGCTGGCGACTCAAAAGCGATTGAGCGAGCCATCGAAAAGGTGAAACAGGAAGGAAAGAAAGCTATCTTGCTTCCCGTTAGCGCTCCCTTTCACTCCCCCCTAATGAAACCAGCCGGAGAACGTCTGGAGAAGGCACTGGAGGGAATCATTGTTAGAGATCTCAAGGTTCCAGTGGTGACGAACGTCGAAGCAGAGATCAATAGATCGAAGGAAAGAGTGAAGGGGCTGTTGGTGGCTCAGGTATCAAGTCCTGTCCGTTGGGAGGAGTCGATACGGAGAATGATAGAGGATAGGATTGAGCAAGTGTTGGAGATTGGGCCTGGAAAAGTTCTCTCTGGATTGACCAAAAGAATCAATCCCAACGTCGAAGCCAAAAACGTAGAAGATCTTCAAACCTTTAAGAAAATCTCGTGAAGGAAAAGCGGCGCTTAAGATGGGGGGACCTTTGAAACTGGCGAACAAGGTGGCTTTGGTGACGGGAGCAGCGCAAGGGATTGGGAAAGCCATTGCACTCCTTCTTGCTCGAAATGGAGCGGATATCGTGGTTTCCGATATTAACCTCGAAAAGGCTGAGGAGACGGCAAAGGAGATTCAGACCCTGGGCCGAAAAGCCATTGCGATCAAGGTTGACGTAGCCCACTTGGACCAAGTGGAAAGAGTGGTCGAAACCATCATGCAACAGTTCGGACAAATTGATATTTTGGTCAATAATGCAGGCATTGCACGGGACAAACTGATCCTGAGGATGACCGAAGAAGATTGGGATGCGGTCATCAACATCAATCTAAAGGGGACCTTTAACTGTACAAAGGCAGTTGTTCGACACATGTCGAAACAGCGACATGGGAAGATTGTCAGCATCGCCTCCGTTGTCGGAGAAATGGGAAATGCCGGGCAGGGGAACTATGCTGCGTCGAAAGCTGGAATCATCGGTTTTACTAAAACGATTGCACGGGAGTTTGCCGGGCGTGGGATCAATGTCAATGCCATCGCCCCGGGATATATCGAGACTCCCATGACAGACGTCCTACCGGAAAAAATAAAGGAGGAATTGAAGCGATTGATTCCCATGGAGCGTTTGGGTAGGCCTGAAGATGTGGCAGAGGCGGTGCTTTTCCTCGTTTCCGAAGCTTCGAGTTATATCACCGGACAGGTATTGAATGTCAACGGTGGCATCTATATGTGAGGAGGTGATTTCATGTCTATCGAGAAGAGGGTGAAGGAGATTATTGTCGAGCAGCTAGGTGTCAACGAAAATGAGGTCACACTAGAGGCTAAATTTGTTGATGACTTGGGGGCGGATTCTCTGGACCTGGTCGAGCTGGTCATGGCGTTGGAGGAGGAATATAACATGGAGATCTCCGACGAGGATGCAGAAAAGATTCTAACCGTCGGGGATGCCATTGAATATATCCAAGCCCATGTCAGTCAGTAAGTGAAACGTTCAAAACATCTCTGCCCGATGGTTTGCTTACACAAATTTGCATAACTTGAGACCTCCCGAAGGTCAGGCAGAGAGGTTGGTAGAATGATTAAAGGAGGGTAGGTGTTTTGAGGAAAAGGGTTGTCGTCACAGGAATGGGATTGGTGATCCCTACCGGAATCGGTGTCGAAACGTCATGGAAGAATATATGTGAAGGCAGGTCGGGCATTGGGCACCTGACTCGGTTCGATCCAAACGGATTTGAGACGAAAATAGCAGGTGAGGTAAAGGGTTTCAACCCCGAGGCATACATTGAAAAGAAAGAGGTTAAGAAGATGGATCTCTTCATCCAGTATGCCTTAGCTGCCACCAAAGAGGCCTTGGAAGATGCCCAGTTGAAAGTCACACCTGAGAACTCCGAAGAGATTGGCGTGATCGTAGGTACGGGTCTAGGGGGATTGCCCACCATCGAGAAATATCACCAAGTTCTTTTGGAGAAAGGCCCAAATCGAATCACCCCTTTTTTCATCCCGATGCTCATTGCTAATCTTGCCTCGGGGCAGATTGCCATACACTTCGGTGCGAAGGGGCCTAACACCTGCGTCGTCACAGCCTGTGCAACCGGCGCCCACTGTATCGGAGATGCCTTCCGCGCCATTATGTATGGAGATGCTAAGGCCATCATCGCTGGCGGGACAGAAGCCAACATCACCCCTTTGACTATTGCCGGATTCAATGCCATGAAGGCCATCTCCACACGAAATGATGAACCCGAAAAGGCCTGTCGTCCTTTTGAAAAGAATCGGGATGGGTTTGTCGTGGCGGAGGGGGCAGGAGTTCTCATTTTGGAGGAATTAGGGTTTGCGCAGAAACGGGGGGCGAGAATTCATGCCGAGTTGGTCGGCTATGGCTATACAGCTGATGCTTATCACATCACTGCCCCATCTCCAGACGGCGATGGTGCAGCCAGATGTATGCGAATGGCCATCAAGGATGCAGGATTGAAACCGGAGGAAATCGACCATATCAATGCCCACGGAACCTCCACACCCCTCAACGATGCAACAGAAACCCAGGCCATTAAGATCGTCTTTGGGGAGTACGCTAAGAAAATACCGGTCAGCGCGACGAAATCGATGACTGGCCACCTCCTCGGAGCGGCAGGAAGCACAGAGTCCATCTTCACCATTTTGACGATTCGAGATGGAATCATCCCCCCCACTATCAATTACGAAGAACCCGACCCCGATTGTGATCTGGATTACGTCCCGAACTCGGCACGGCGGCAACCGGTGAATGTCGCGATTTCAAATGCCTTTGGATTTGGCGGAACCAATGCGACGCTCGTCTTTACGAAATTTATAGGATAAAGAAATGATGCAGATAGGGTTGGCCTGTGACCACGGTGGCGTTGAACTCAAAGAGGAAGTGAAACCTTTTTTGAAATCGATGGGCTTCGAACCCGTTGATCTAGGCACCTTCAACGAAGATTCTGTCGACTATCCGGACTATGCCATTCTCGTGGCTGAGAGAATCTCAAAAGGCGAGATGGAACGGGGGATCCTCATCTGTGGGAGCGGCATTGGGATGTCCATGGTAGCCAATAAATTTCCCGGGGTGAGAGCTGCCTTAGTAAATGACCTTTATTCTTCCCGGTTCAGTCGGGAGCATACGGATGCGAATATCCTGGTCATGGGAGGCCGAATCGTGGGGAAGGAACTGGCGAAGGAGATTGTCAAAGTCTGGTTGAATACCGCCTTTGCTGGTGGAAGACACAAAAAGCGATTAGAGAAAATCGAAGCATTGGAGAAAAAAAACTTTAAGAAATAAAAGAAAGAATCTCAAATCCGAAGCACGGAATTCGAATTTCGGATTTTCCAATCTGATGATGGCTCGCCCTTGAAACAGAAAAAGAAAAGAAGCTTTTATTCCCTTAGACCTACCTGGGAAGAGTATTTCATGGACATCACCCATCTCGTCGCTAAACGGTCTACCTGCTTGCGGAGGCAGGTAGGCGCACTCTTGGTTAAGGACAAGAAGATCTTGGCGACAGGCTATAATGGGTCTCCTTCTGGGCTGGAACACTGCCTTGACATTGGCTGTTTCCGTGAAAAACTAGGCATTCCTTCCGGCGAACGCCATGAACTCTGCCGTGGGCTCCATGCGGAACAGAATGCGATCATCCAGGCAGCCTACCACGGGGTTCAAATCCAGGGAGCTACCCTCTACTGTACCAATCATCCTTGCATCATCTGTTCGAAGATGATCATCAATGCTGGAATTCAAAGGATCATCTACGAAGAGGGCTATGCGGATGCTCTGGCCAAGCAGATGCTACAGGAATCGAGAGTCAAAGTGGAAAAATTTGATCGGAAGCATAAAACCAAAGGCCAAAGGCCCAAGGCCCAAGGCAGAGGTTAGAGGGAAAAGGCGGATGTAAGACCATGAAGTGCCCTTTCTGCAATCATCCAGAGAGTAAAGTGGTTGATTCCCGCCTCGGCAAGGATAAGGAGACCATTCGGCGGAGGAGGGAATGCCTTGGTTGCCGTAAACGGTTTACCACCAGTGAGAGGGCGGAGGATGCCCTTCCAATGGTGATTAAGAAGGACGGGAGGAGAGAGGTGTTCAATCGCCTTAAGATCTTCAATGGCCTGAAAAAGGCCTGTGAGAAGAGACCGATCAGTGTCAATCTCATTGAGAAGATTGTCAACCGCATCGAGACTTATTTCCAAGAGAAGGGGGAAAGAGAGGTAAAGAGTTCTGAGGTCGGTGAGAGGGTGATGGAGGAGCTCCACCGGTTAGATGGAGTTGCCTATGTCCGGTTTGCCTCGGTCTATCGACAATTTAAAGATATCCAAGAATTCATGGACGAATTAAAGGACCTTCTCGGAAATAGAAATAAAGAAGAAACCAAGAAAAAGTAATCTCGAAGCACGAAATCCCTGCCTACCAGCAGGCGAATTTCGAAATTCTAATTTTCGTGAGAGCGCGAGGTGCAAGTCGTAAGTGGTTTTACACCTAACCCCTGACGCTTTACCCCTTACGGATCAGGATTTCGATATTCGAATTTCGGGTTTGTCTTCTTGACCTATGGACGATGAAAGGTGGATGAAACGCGCGCTTCGCCTGGCAGAGAAAGGCAGAGGGAGGACCTCGCCCAATCCGATGGTGGGTGCTGTGTTGGTGAAAGATGGCAAAGTGGTAGGCGAAGGATACCATCCGAGGGCAGGAGAACCTCACGCGGAAATGATCGCCCTTCGAAAGGCAGAGGGAGAAACCAAAGGGGCGATCCTCTATCTCAATCTGGAGCCCTGCACCCATTATGGAAGAACCCCTCCCTGTGCTCCTGCGGTGGTCGGAGCGGGAGTGGCAAGGGCTGTGATCGGAATGGAAGACCCCAACCCCCTTGTAACGGGAAAGGGGATCGAGGTTCTCAGAAAGGGTGGCCTCGATATAGAAATAGGCATCTTAGAAAAGGAGTGCCGAAAATTGAACGAAGCCTTCTGTAAATATATCGTAAAGAAAGAGCCATTTGTCATTCTTAAGGTAGCCGCCACAATCGATGGCAAAATTGCAACGAGAAGTGGGGAATCCCAGTGGATTACTGGAGATGCTTCGAGACGCTTCGTTCACAAACTAAGAGATCAAGTTGATGGAGTGGTCGTTGGCATCGATACGGTATTAAAGGATGATCCCATGCTAACAACCCGAATAAGAGGAGGTAAGGATCCCTATCGGATTATCCTTGACAGTCGGTTAAGAATCCCAGAAAGTGCAAGGGTGCTCGACATTGCTCTTTCAAAAACGATCATCGCCACGACTGAGTTGGCGCAGAGAGATAAGGTAGAGGGGTTAGAAAAGAAGGGTGCCCAGGTCCTGATTTTCGATTCCAAAGAGGGAAGGGTCGATTTAAAATCCTGTCTTCACAAGCTTGGAGAGATGCAAATGATGAGCCTGCTGGTGGAAGGAGGGAGTCAGATCAGTGGTTCATTTCTCGACCAAGGATTAATCGATAAGATCTTCCTTTTTTTATCCCCTAAATTGATTGGGGATCATCAGGCACCAGGAATCTTTGGGGGGCATGGAGTCGCCAGCCTCAAGGACATCGTCCCTCTTAAAGAATTAAAGGTAAGAAAAATTGGAGAAGACATCCTCTTAGAAGGATATCTATAGGAGTTTGAAGTTTGAAGTTTAAAGTTAAGAGTTAAAAAGTATAGGCTCATGGTTCATCGTTTATAGTGGAGTTGAGGTGTTTACTGGAATCATAGAGGATAGGGGAAGGGTTCTCAGGATGGAATTTCGGGGCCAGGAAAAGAGGTTATTTCTGGAATTACCATTCGATTTGACAGAGGTGCAACTAGGTGATAGTATTAACATAAATGGCGCTTGTTTGACGGTCGTCGAAAAAAGGGGTCAGATGGTTGGAGTTGACTTGTCACCTGAGACGCTTCAAAGGACAACATTGTCCAAAGTGAAGGAGGGGGACAAAGTCAATGTGGAAAGAGCTCTTAAACTATCCGACCGCTTAGGAGGCCATATCGTTACAGGCCATATTGACGGGATCGGCGTGATCACAGAAAAGAGGAAGGAAAGGGATTTCCTCCACCTCGGAGTTCGCATTCCAGAAACCGTCTCGAAGTATATCGTGCAGAAAGGGTCTATTGCCATTGACGGAATCAGTCTGACGGTAAACGAATACAAAGAAGAAGAGATCTTCCTGACCCTTATTCCTTACACCCTGGAGAAGACGACCCTGATGGAAAAAAAGGTGGGGGACGAAGTCAATGTAGAGGCTGATATTTTGGCAAAATACGTGGAGAAGATGTTACATCAGGTTGGAAAGAAACCCGGAGGGGTGAATCTCTCCTTCTTGAAGGAGCATGGTTTTATCGAAGGTGAGTGAGGGAATCACATGGTCAAGAAAATCGAAGAGGCATTAGAGGACATTCGTCAGGGAAAGATGGTGATTTTGGTCGATGACGAAGACCGGGAGAATGAAGGCGACCTTACGATGGCAGCAGAGAAGGTTACACCCGATGCCATCAATTTCATGGCGAGATATGGAAGGGGTTTGATTTGCCTTTCTTTAACCGAAGAGAGGCTGAACGAACTTCGTCTCCCGATGATGGTCACCGATAATACTTCGCGATTCCAGACCGCCTTCACTGTTTCGATCGACGCACGGAAAGGGGTGACCACCGGAATCTCAGCAGCCGACCGGGCAACGACCATCCTGACCGCTATTGACCAAGAAACTAAGCCAGAGGATCTAGTTTCTCCTGGTCATATTTTTCCTCTGAGGGCTAGAAAAGGCGGCGTGCTGGTGAGGACGGGTCAGACAGAAGGGTCTGTTGACTTAGCCAGACTCGCAGGCCTTAAACCGGCCGGAGCGATCTGCGAGATCATGAACGATGACGGGTCCATGGCCCGAATGCCTGACCTCCAAAGCTTTGCCAAAATGCATGACCTAAAAATTGTCACCATCGCCGATTTGATCAAGTATCGCCTCAGCAAAGAGTCGTTGGTCCGCCGAATCGTCACCGCTAATCTTCCCACAAAATACGGTGGAGTGTTTACGGCTATCGCTTATGAGAACGACATCGATACCTTCCATCATATCGCTCTGGTCAAAGGAGAGATCGGTCCGGATGACGAAGTTCTTGTGAGGGTCCATTCCCAGTGCCTGACGGGTGATGTCTTTGGATCAAGACGATGCGATTGCGAGGAACAACTCCATAATGCCATGGCCATGGTTGAAAAAGAAGGTAAGGGAGTCATTGTCTATATGAGACAGGAGGGAAGAGGAATTGGACTGGTGAACAAATTAAGAGCCTACTGCCTCCAGGATATGGGTCAGGATACGGTGGAGGCGAATGAGGCATTAGGATTCAAAGCGGATATGAGGGATTATGGGATTGGAGCACAAATTCTGGCCGACCTGGGCCTTCATAAAATTCGGCTGATGACGAATAATCCTCGGAAGATTAAAGGCTTAGAGGGATACGGGATTGAAGTGCTGGAAAGGGTTCCTATTGAAACAAAACCGCACCAGGAGAATATCGAATATCTCAAAACCAAGGTGAAGAAGTTGGGCCATCTGCTCTCTCTCAAACCAGGAGAGTAATCTCGTTTCAGATTTTCGATTTCAGATTGCAGATTGAAAATCTTTAAGTCCGAAACAAAAAGGAGATGAAAATGGCGAAGACCCTCGAAGGTAAATTAATAGCGAAGGGACTCAAATTTGGGATTGTATTAAGCCGCTTTAATAATTTCATCAGCGAGCGACTTCTTGAGGGTGCGTTAGATGCTTTACGCCGTAGCGGCGCAGAGGAGGCAGACTGCGCGGTTGCCCGGGTTCCAGGGGCTTTTGAAATCCCTTTGACGGCTAAGAGAATGGTGAAGAGTAAACGATACGATGCGATCATTTGTCTGGGATGCGTGATCCGCGGGGCAACTCCACATTACGAATATATCGCCACCGAGGTCACCAAAGGCATTGCCAGTTTAACACTCGAGAGTGAGGTTCCCATCTCTTTTGGGGTGTTAATCACCGATAGCATTGAGCAGGCCATCGAAAGGGCAGGGACCAAAGTAGGCAACAAAGGTTTTGATGCAGCCATGTCAGCTATCGAAATGGCCAATCTCTTGAAGGAGATAGAAAAAGGATAATTTTAGATTTGGGGAAAAGAAGAAGGTCGAGGGAGTTTGCCCTCCAGGTTCTTTATCAACTGGATATTACGAAGCAAGACGCCGTCAGAGCCATGGCTCAACGGAAGGAACATTTTTCCCCGAAGGGGGAAAGAGATGACTTTGTCGAGCGGATTGTCCTTGGCGTCATCGAACACCGGCAGGAGATCGATCAACTCATCGAACAATATTCTGAAAACTGGCGTTTGGACCGTATGAATCTTGTCGACCGGAATATTCTCCGTATGGCCACCTTTGAACTGCTTTACTTTGAAGACATCCCTCCGAAGGTAACATTGAACGAAGCCATCGACCTTGGGAAACGATATGGAACCGAGGACTCTGGAAGCTTCATCAATGGCATTTTAGATCGAATTCAGAACGAGGCTATCCGGAAACCTCTCCACCCACAGGAGAAAGAGTCCAAAAGTGACTGAATTGTCTAAAGTGCCTAAAATTGGAACTGTCTAGGTTGTTTAATGTTTTCCTTACAATTTTAGTCACTTTAGGTCACTTACCACTTTAGACACTTAATTATGGATGTCATTCTCTCCACAGAAGCGGTAGATCTTCAAGAATGCGACATTCTGGTCACTGGATTTTTTCAGGATGAGAGGCCTCTCAAAGGATCGAGCGGCTGGATCGACTGGAGGCTCAATGGGATGATCTCCCACTTTCTGATCGAAAAGAAACTGACCGGTGATTGGAAAGAAACGACCTTGATCCCTTCGAGCGGGAGAGTAACTCCCCGGAGGGTCCTCCTTATCGGTTTGGGGATGGTAATGGATTACAGCTACCTTCGCCTCCGAGAACTCTCCTCTCACCTCTTCGAAGCCCTCAAGAATCTGAATACTTCCAGTATCTGCCTTTCCCTCCCATCGGAACATCGGTATAATGTAGATTGCGGAAAAACGGCAGAGGTCCTCATCGAGGGAATCGCAGATTGCTTGGATACGGATCAGTCTTCCATCTACGGAGGGTGGGCTAAGGATCTCCAACTTTTCTTTTCGGTAGAAGAAGAGAAGTTTCCTGAAATCCTTTTAGGGGTCCAAACAGCCCAGTCGATTTTAAAAGACCTCTTAAAAATCAGAATTTTTGCCCCTTTAGGGAAAAACCCAGGGGCAATTTGAAATCACAACTTCCTAATTGCGAATAATTCTTATTTCAAGTTTTAGATTTTTGGATTTTCCAACCTGTAGTTTACAATGTCTTCTTGGGTGTTAGGAATTGGGTGCTTCATCCGCCGAGTTTTTTTCTAAAATATTCAAGGGTCCTTCTCAAACCTTCCTGACGGCTCACCTTCGGTTCCCATCCCAATACCTTTTTCGCTTTTGTGATGTCGGGTTGTCTCACTTTGGGGTCGTTCTGTGGCAAAGGGTGAAAGACAATCCGGCTTTTGCTTCCCGTCAAAAGGAGGATCTCCTTTGCAAAGTCTAAGATGGAGATTTCTTCCGGATTGCCTAAATTGACGGGTTCTGCTTCATTAGAGTCAAGAAGCCTTTTAATCCCCTCCGTCAGGTCATCGACGTAACAAAAACTTCGGGTCTGAGTACCATCACCATAGATTGTCATATCCTCTCCCTTCAATGCCTGGACCATGAAGTTAGGAAGGGCTCTTCCGTCATCGAGCCGCATTCTGGGACCGTACGTATTAAAGATCCGTGCAATGCGAGTCTCGAGGCCGTGGGTGCGATGGTAAGCCATGGTGATAGCCTCAGCAAACCGCTTCGCTTCATCATAAACCCCTCTCGGGACAACGGGATCCACATTTCCTGGGTAAGATTCCGGTTGAGGATGTTCTTTTGGGTCCCCGTAGACCTCAGAGGTCGAAGCGAGAAGAAACCCTGCCTTCTTCTCCTTCGCTAATCCCAGAGTCTTATGGGTGCCCAAGGATCCTACCTTTAGTGTCTGAATAGGGTAGTCCAAATAGTCCTTGGGGCTGGCCAAGGAGGCGAAGTGGAGGATGTAATCGAGTTTTCCCTCAACATGGAGATATTCAATCACATCGTATTTGATAAATTTGAACCTCTCGTGTCCGATTAAATGAGAGATGTTCTCAATATTCTCTTTTTTGATCAGATTGTCTATGCAGATGACTTCATGGCCTAAATTGATGAAATAATCGCAGAGATGGGAACCGAGAAATCCAGCTCCTCCTGTAATCAAAGTTTTTTTCATCGCAAACCTCCTTTTATCTCGGGTGGTTATAGGTATGGGTTTTACCATGAACCATTACCACAGGTGAAAGGAGTTGTAAACCCTGTTGTGCATCAAAAATCTCAAAATCTGGCTATTGATGATAGATAGAGAGCGTTTCCTTGACCTCGGCTGTTGATGATTTCTCAACAACGGGGTAAAGACCCGCGAATTTTATTTTGACAATCGCCATAAAATAAGATAATAAACATACCCAACACTAAAATGTCAAATTTCAAAGCTCAAATTTCAAATTAAATTCAAATTCTTTACTGCTAGTTGAATTATGAGATTGGTCGTATTTCGTTTGAATTTTGGGCTTTGGCATTTGAGATTGTTTTTGTAATGAATAGGAGGGCAGTATTATGGTTCAAAAGGTGGAAAAAATCTGGTTTGATGGAAAATTCGTCTCGTGGGACCAGGCCAATGTCCACGTCCTGACCCATACGCTCCATTATGGGTTAGCCGTTTTCGAGGGAATTCGCTGTTATCTCTGCCATGACGGAAAATCTGCGGTTTTCAGACTGAGGGAGCATGTGGACCGGCTTTTCGATTCCGCACAAATTGGAGGTCTTAAAATCCCGTTTGCAAAAAAAGAGCTTCTGGAAGCCTGCAAGGAGACGCTCCGGGTTAACAAATTAAGGGAGGGCTACATCCGACCGATCGTCTTTATTGGAGAAGGGGTGATGGGTGTTTATCCCGGGGACAATCCGATTCGGGTGGCCATCGCCACCTGGTCGTGGGGAGCCTATTTGGGAGAAGGTGCGATAGAGAAAGGGATTCGTGTAAAGGTCTCCTCGTATACTCGCCACCATGTCAATGTGATGATGACCAAGGCAAAGATCTCCGGTAATTATGTCAATTCTGTCTTGGCCAAAAGAGAAGTGATGAAAATGGGCTATGACGAAGCCCTGATGCTTGATACGGAGGGTTATGTCTCGGAGGCTAGCGGAGAGAATATCTTTATGGTGAAAAACGAGGTGTTGAAAACCACTCCCCTCACATCAATCCTCCCTGGGATCACTCGAGATTCAGTCATTCAGATTGCAAAAACAAAAGGAATTCCGTTGGTTGAGGAGAGATTCACCCGGGATGAACTCTATACGGCTCATGAAGCCTTTTTTACGGGAACGGCCGCCGAGTTGACACCCATTCGGGAAGTGGATGATCGGCAGATTGGCGAAGGAAAACCCGGCCCTATTACCAAAAGCCTTCAGGCAGTCTTCTTTGACATCGTAAGAGGAAAAAACCCGGAATATAAGGAGTGGTTGGACTATCTATAAAACCGTACGCAGTAATAACCAAATTCCCTGCCTGCCGGCAGGCAGGGATTTGGAAATTGGGATTTATCCGTGCAGCTCATCATCGATGGATATAATCTACTCCATGTTGACCGATCTCTGATCCAGCTAAATCCGGTCCAACTCCAGTGGAAGCGGGATCGCCTCATTCATCAACTTTCAGCTTATGGGAGCCTCAAGCAGCAGGAGATCATCGTCGTCTTCGACGGATGGCAAGGAGGCTGGTACACTGAGCAGAAAGAGAAGAGAAAGGGGATCGAAATCATCTTCTCTAAAGTAGGGGAGAAGGCAGATGACGTGATCAAACGACTGATCAGAGAGAAGGGATCGGGAGCAATGATCATTACCTCAGACCATGATATCTCGAGATATGCTGGAAGGATGGCCGTGGCCGTTATTCCGTCGGATCAGTTCAAGAAGAAAATGGAAAGAGCTTTCAACAAAATTGAGGACGACTTCGAAAGTGAGGAGGAAGACAGGAAAGGGCTGAAGAGAAAAGGCCCATCCAGAAGGCTTTCCAAAAAGGAGAAAAGAAAACTAGCAGCCCTGAAGAAACTCTAATAACATGCCTTTTTGTCAATCCGAACTTGTTTCGAAATCCATCAAAAAGAGACCCTGATATGAGTTCAGGGTGACATTCAGATGGTTTCGTAGTTATTTCAATTTGAGATTTGATATTTGAAATTTGAAATTGCGATTCATTTGGCTTTCCACTTATTCTCCGCCCCCTGGAGAAGCCTAGAGATATTTGACTGATGTCGATAAAGGATTAAAGCAGCGATGATGACACTTAAAATAAAGTAAGCCTGAGAATCACTTCGGAAAAAAGCAATCAGTATTGGAATGGTAGCGGCACAAGAAATCGACCCCAACGATATATATCTCCATTTCAACACAATCCCTGCAAAGACGAAAAATTCAATAATGACAGCCTGCCAAGAGATCATCACATAGACGCCCAAGGCAGTCGCGACACCCTTTCCGCCCTTAAATCCGAGAAAGATGGGGAAGATATGACCGAGAAAGGGGCTCAGCCCTGCGGCTGCGACCCAAAGGTCAGAAAAGTCCAATTGAATGGCAATTCCAATGGGGATCATCCCTTTCAACACATCTCCCATTAATGTCAAGACACCTAGCGTCTTTCCAGCTGTGCGAAAGATATTGGTCGCCCCAATATTCTTGCTTCCGGCCTTTCTGGGATCAACCTTCGAAAAGAATTTAGTGAGGAGCACCCCGGTAGGGACAGAACCTAAGAGATAGCCAAAGAGGGCAACAAAAATTCCAATAGGCATAGTTACCTCCATCCAATTAAAGGGCCATCCGCCTCCTCCAATTGACGAAAAAGATTCCGAGAGAAACCATCGGGAGACCAACCATCAAAGAAAGGGTCAATTCTTCATTGAGAAATAGAATGCCAAAGAGTACCCCAAAGATGGGGGTAAAAAATGTAAAGGCAGAGAGCCTGCTGACTGAATATTCATGGATGAGTTTGAACCAGACGAAGTAGCTGATAAAGGCAACGATGAAGGATTGATAAATGAGAGAGGCCACAATGGCGGAATCCATCCTATAGATCCACATGGGCTCAAGGATGAAGCTCACGATGAAAAGGATGGGGATCGAAAAGAAGAGCTGGTAGAGAAAGGTGTGAATAGGGTGAACCTTCTCGGCCATAAATTTCTTAATATACAGTGTCGTCGATCCCCATAAGATGCCAGCCAGGACCTCTAGCAGATCTCCGATAAACATTGTCGTTTTGGCCGATCTTGGTCTTCCACCGAAGACAATGAAGATGCCCGCGAAGGCGAGGATAAGACCTGAAACCTTTAAGAAGGTCAGTCGATCCCCTTTGAGAAAGAAATGGGCGCCGATAGCTACGACAAAAGGGCTCAGATAAACAAATAGTACAGACCGAGCAGCATCGGTGTAAAGCATTCCAAAGTAAATACAAGCAAATTCCAGTCCAAACAGCAGACCTACCATGAATCCATGAAATAGTCTGATGTCTCGGTGGAATAACATTTCACCCTTTCGGAGGCAGTAGATCATCCCGCAAATGGAGGCGATGATAGAGCGGAGGGTTGAGGCAAAGACGGGTGAGATACCCTGATTAGAATATTTTATGGCCGTATAGTTGAATCCCCAGAGCAGGGTTAAGATGAGCAGGAGGATGACGGCCTTGAGATCCAAATAATCTTTGCTCTCTGGAGCAGACATTTCTCTTCCATGAAAACCCTTAACACCCCCTTTTTTACCTAAAATAACCAATTTTGGCAATAACATTTCAACAATCTTCTTCTCTTCATGTCCATTGCCGATTCTGAGACTGCCTGTAGATTATCGAGGGCTCCATCATCCGGATGAAAATCGTCAAACAGATTAACGCTCCATCGTGCTAGGAAGAAAAAGGGCGATTTGTGGAAACATCACCAAAAGGGCAATGGTGACCAACATGGCTATAAAAATGGGATAACGCCTCCGAAGATTGTTTACAGATGAGCTTCCGATCAATTCTTATCCTCGGAATCTATATTAGGTGCTGGAATTCTCAATACTCCATCCACATCTTCGAGGTCAAACCACCATTGCTTTTCGGGTTTTGGCTTCCCGTATCCGAGAAGATCGTCTGCCCGGACGGCAATGCTTCTTGCCATAGACGAATGTCTCACTGCCCAACCTACGGCACGGTGAAAAGGGGTGTAAGGTTTATTTGCCGGACAGACTTTGATACAGGTTCCACATCCAGACCCTCTTGGGTTACCCACTCGCATCTTAGTGCATTTTTCAATGTCTGTTGGCCAATGTTCATATCCATTATACATAACCTTTCCGCTAAAACTGAGGGCCCCAGAGGGACATTCCCTCGCACATTTCGCACATTTGGAGCAAAAATCCTGCAAACCAAAGTCTATGGGTTTATCAACAGCAAGGGGTAAGTCTGTGGTTACTACAGCAGCTTTAAACCGAGGACCCAAAAATGGATGAAGGACGCAATCACCGATTCTGCACATCTCCCCTAAACCGGCCCACAGAAGGATAGGGGGGACGACGACCTGATAATTCCTTGCATGATGAGCTCTCGCAGGGTATCCAAGTCTACGGATATAATCCGCTATGATACAAGCAATAAAACCAGAGGTCGAATAGGATAAAAAGCTCATGGAATTGCTGATCCAATCGTTGCCCATGGTTGCACTTGATGTCCTCCAGTCCTGATCGATGAGCACGCTAATCGCATACTCATGGTTCAGTTCAATAGATTCACCATTAGGAAAACTATTAGTATACACGGCATAGGAAGGCAATTTGCAGATCCCGACAGCGTCTGCCCTAAGAAAGTAAGCCAGTTCCTTGATGTGACGTGATAATCTTTCGGGATCTTCTGGAATCGGAGCTTTTTGGGTTGCTACAATTCCGTTCACGACGTCTCTTAGATAGGCAGTCATCCATGCGAGGGCACCGGAGGTTGGGTGCTTGGGAACGAATCGTTGCCTTTCTGTCTTGAGTTTTTCCCCATAATCTCCTCGAACGGCCTTGTTGAAGCCGCTCTCGCGCTCATCCACTCTCTGCACCTTATCGTCCAGAATCAATGTGGTTGGCCGTTGGACCCTTTTTAACTTATGGACAGGAAAAGTTTCGAATTCTCGCTTATGATAACCACTCATATTTACCTCCTCATTTTTAACAAGTCTGACCTATGGGATACCACCTCTTTCAATGGGTGTCAAGCGCCCTTCTACGAAAATCTTCAATCCAAACAGAATCAGAAGTGGAGGCTTTTGATATACGCATCCAACCCGCTCGAAAATCATTATCGCAACCCGAATTTCAATTCTTATTGACAACCTTGTATTGTTTTTAGTACGCTTTTTCGTGTCCTTCAGGTGGAACCTAAAACTTTTCATAAGTCTTCACCATGAACCGAGGTGGGCGTATGCATAAGACTTCAACCAGTAGCCCCATTTCTAAAGCGAAACGGGGTATTTATGTCTCTTAATTTTTTGTTACAGGGAGATTAAAGATGAAGGCAGTGCCAAAAACAAAGAATGTCGTTGGAGGAGAGGTTATCTTCCGATCTGTCGCGGGAATTATCTTGATCCTTATAGCTTTTTTCATATCAGGTATCACTCGTTGGGCTCTTGGATTTGTTGGAGTGATATTGATTCTCACTGCCATCTTTGGCTACTGACCTTGAAAGGGGTTTATGCTGAAGGTCTTCAGCAAAGAAGAGAAAAGCAAGAAATTTTAAGCATTTTTAAAAGAAAAAGGAGGTTTCAGGCCGGAAGTGTCAAATTTAAAGAACTTTGAGATTAACAGTCTCAAATAGAAAACTATGGTCGGGGAGAGGAGATTTGAACTCCCGACCTCTTGGTCCCGAACCAAGCGCGCTACCAGGCTGCGCTACTCCCCGAATCTCAAAAGAGCAAAGCGCCTGCCTACCGCAGGCGGGCATGGCGTTATAAAGATACAAGAAATGACAGGGAATGTCCAGACCTTTAAATAAATTGAATATTAATCTGGCAAAGACAAGAACTGGCTGAAAAAGATTGAGCTTACTCCCTTTCAGATCAGATTTTAACTAAATCCTTCCTGATTTCTATAAACATTTAATCTTCTTGTATTTAAGAAAAACATATGCTAACAAAAACATTTATGCTTATATCTTCTTGTCATGCGCGCCCGCCCATGGTGTGGTTAGGGGATAAGTGAGGTTCTCGGAAAAATAAGGAGCAAAAGGTATGGACTTCACCCTTACGACTGAACAGCAGATGATCAGGGATTTATGTAAGAATTTCGTCAAAAACGAGATTGCACCTGTTGCAGAGGAATTGGACCAAACCGGGCAATTCCCGTATGAGGTTTGGAAAAAGATGGGCGATCTGGGGATGGTCGGCATTCCTTTCCCTGAGGAATATGGAGGGGGAGAGATGGATTGGCTGTCGATGTTCATCGCCATCGAGGAGATCAGTCGGGGCGACGCTTCCCTAGGTGTTTCACTCTTGGATTCGGTAACCCTCCCGGCGAATCTGATCTTTACCTTTGGAAGCGAGGAGCAGAAAAAGAAATGGCTTATTTCATTGGCAACGGGTGAGAAGATTGGGGCCTTTGGGTTGACGGAGGCTCAGGCCGGCTCTGATGCGAGTGCAATTCAAACGAGGGCTATTTTGGAGGGAGATGAATGGGTCATCAATGGAACAAAGCAGTTTATCACCAATGCAGGCCTCAAGCACAACAGCCTGGTGGTCATTGCAGCCGTGACCGGAGAAAAGGAG
>Ga0209427_10002574_pt1 | contig 21345 bp, 19 predicted proteins | sample DeeMarSWOR136_30_FD_187465 | JGI IMG/M metagenome (GOLD analysis project Ga0209427, IMG submission 187465) | Marine sediment microbial communities from White Oak River estuary, North Carolina - WOR-1-36_30 (SPAdes) (version 2) | ecosystem: Environmental > Aquatic > Marine > Intertidal zone >...
GCGCTTCTTCCCGCCGCTTTTCTTTTCCTTCTTCTTCCCGGTATCGGGGGCCGCCGCTACATACAGGTCAATCTCGTTCCGTATCTTGTCGACCCGCATCACACCGACATTGATGGCATCACCCAGACGGAAAGTCCGCTTGCTGCGGCGGCCGATCAGGCGGTAGTTACCTTCTTCGTGCCGGTAGAAATCGTCATCGATGGTCGACACCCGCACCACGCCCTCGACACCCAGCCGATCCAGGCGCACGAAGAACCCGAACGGCATCACCCCGCTGATCACGCCGGTATACTCGTCACCCAGATGCTCCGCCATGTAGGCCACCTGTTTGACCCGCACTGCCTCGCGCTCGGCCGATTCGGCGGTGCGCTCGGTCTCCGAGCAATGTTTGCCGACGTTGTCAATCACGCTCTCGACCCGCCGCGCGAAGCTGACCGGATAACGACCACCTTTCAATTTTCTAAGCAGGCGGTGCACCAGAAGATCGGGATACCTGCGTATGGGTGATGTAAAGTGTGTGTAATGCGAGAAGGCCAGGCCGAAGTGGCCAATGTTCTCGCGCTGGTAGACCGCCTTGGCCATCGAGCGCAACAGCAGTTCGTTTACGAAATCAGCTTCGGGCGTGTTCTTTACCGTATCCAAGAAGCGGGCGAACTGAATCGGCCGCATGGTCTTTGAGACCGGAAAACGATGGCCGAGACGTTCCATCATGTATGAAAACGCCTCGAGCTTTTCCAGGTCGGGCTTGTCGTGCACGCGATAGAGGAACGGCTGGGCGTAGCGGAACACTTCCAGTGCCACCGCCCGGTTGGCCGCCAGCATGAACTCCTCGACCAGCCGATGAGACTCCAGCCGCACCCGGCTGCCCAATTCGAGCACTTCGCCATCCTTGCCAAGGATGATCTTCGCTTCCGGCAGATCGAAATCGAGCGACCCCTCGGCAAACCGACGTCGGCTGAGAAGCAGCGCCAGCTTCCGTGCCAGCCGCAGGTTGTCGGCGACTCGCTTGATCCGATCCGGCATGTCCTTGCCGTCAAACAGGTCCTGGACTTCTTCGTAGGAGAGTTTCGCTTTCGAGTTGATAATCGTGTCGGCCAGCTTCCATTTTAACATCTTGCCCTGGCGGTCAAAATCCATAAGTACCGAATGGCTGAGCCGGCGGCGGTTCGGCTTGAGCGAGCAGATGTCGTTGGAAAGAACCTCCGGAATCATCGGTATGACCGTTCCGGGAAGATAAACCGAGTTGCCGCGATTGAACGCCTCCACGTCGAGCGCCGAACCGGTATCGACATAGTACGAAACATCGGCGATATGCACCCCGAGGCGGAAACCGTCAGCGGTTTCCTCGACCCCGACCGCGTCATCGTGGTCCTTGGCGTCAAACGGATCAATCGTGTAAATGCACTCGCGGGTGAGGTCAAGGCGATGTTTTTCGGCCTCGTCGGACAGCTTGGCGGCGGCGCGCTCGGCCTCGTCGATGATCTCCGGCGCAAACGATTCCGGGAATCCGTAGCTCTTGATAATCGTGAGCATGTCGACCCCCGGCTCATGCGGAAAACCAATCCGCTCGACAATCCGCCCTTCGGGATTGCGATGGGGATCATCCCAGACCGTCAGCTTAGCCACCACCTTCTCGCCGTCGCGGGCGCCGCTGACCTCATCGGTCGGGATGTAGATATCACGATGGATGCGGGGGTTATCCGGCGTGACCCAGGCGAAATGGCGTTCCGTGTGAAAGACCCCGACAATGTTGCGGTCGGCCCGTTTCATGATCCTGATGACCGAGCCGGCCTCGCGCCCTTCGACCTTCCCGCGCAGGCGCACCATAACCTGATCGCCGTCGAGCGCGGTGTGGAGTTCCCACGACGGGATCAGGATATCCTGCTGATCGCCTTCGCGCAGAAGAAACCCGACCCCTTTGCGAGTGACCGCCAGGGTGCCGACCATCACGCCGAGTTGATCCGGCACCCCGACCCGGCCGCGCTTGAGCCTGACCAGATCGCCGGACTGGAAGAGCTGTTTGATCGCTTTGCGGAAAGCGGGATAGTCGCGCGGGGGGATGCGCATAGCGGCTGCCAGCTCTTTGATTCTGAGCGGGCGTTCGGCCTGGGCGCGAACGAAATCGAGTATAACTTTCTTGTTCAGAGGCATAGGGTTAAGGTATCGTGCGGTCTCTCCCGCGTCAAGTTGAAAACTGCCATTTTGGCAGACAAAGGATTCGTAATCATGGTAAGTGGGTAGCTTTGCAACACCCACGCTCCATTTCTGTCATCCCCGCCCATTTCTGTCATCCTCGCGCAAGCGGGGACCCAGTTAAGCTCGCTATGAGTCACACTCCGATTTTCATAACCAACGCTCGCCCATGCACTCTATACCTGAATATCCACGTACAAGTCTCGCCAATTGGGATTCACAACCTCGATCAAAGATATCTTGGCCGCGCGCCGACGCTTTTTCAAACGCTTCTCCGCCTGAATCGCCTTCCTGATATCCTGATGAATCTCATAGTAGACGAGCGTTTTAACTCCGTACCGGGCCGTAAAGCCCGGTATCAATCCCTGCCGGTGCGCTTCAACACGACGTCGTAAATCGGTGGTCACGCCTGCGTAAAGAGTCCCGTTTCTGCGGCTGGCCATGATGTACACGAACGCCGGCATACTAACGGACACAACTGGGTTCCTGCTTCCGCAGGAATGACAGAATTGAGCGTATTACTCGAATTAGAGGCGCTGCAGCTTTTGCTGGCGATAGTCTCATGTTAGCAGAATGCCTTGCCGCCCTGACAGATCGTGTCAGTGAAATTCTCCATGCCACTCCCCCTCTTCCACCATCTCCGCCCCTTTTTGTTATCTGCCCTCGCTTTCTCTCATCCCCGCCCATTTCTGTCATCCTCGCGCAAGCGGGGACCCAGTTAAGCTCGCTGTAAACCGGTACCGGTGATAATCAGCAGACAGCTCGACGCGGTGAACCACTCTCTCCACGGCTTGGCTTAAATGCCGGTGGCCTCTCCCTTGCAAGCACAACTGGGTTCCTGCTTCCGCAGGAATGACAGGATTGAGCTCGGTACTCGGATTAGAAGCGCGGTAGCTCTTGCGAACCCCCTACTTCAGCAGAATCATCTTCCGTGATTCCACACACTGTCCAGCCTTCAACTCATACAGGTACACCCCGGACCCCATCACACGGCCCTGCCCATCCCGGCCATCCCACTCCACCCGGTAACTCCCCGCACTCAAGCGGTCATTTACTAATTCGGTCACCAGGTGCCCCAATACGTTGTATACCCGCAACGTTACCTCGCTCCGCAGCGGCAGACCAAACTCGATGGTCGTAGTCAGATTGAAGGGATTCGGATAGTTCTGGGATAAGGTGTATTGCAGCGGAAGCGTCGGCTCATATTCGTAGTCCACCGAATTCACATCAGTTACAGAGTAGATCAGCACATACCCATAGTTGTAGCTGCCCTTGAAGGAAAAGGCGAAGTCCTCCAGCCCATCACCGTTGAAATCCCCCACCCCACTACAGTCACGACCAAACTCCTCCTGGTAACCCGGCATCTCATCCGCCGAATAGGTAATATCCGGAAGGCTGTCCATGTCCGGTCCACCATAGTAGACGTTGACATCACCCAGGCCCGAAAACGGCAACGGGTTACTCAGGATGAAATCACCGAAACCGTCGTGATTGATATCTCCGGCCCGACCCACAACCGTATGCGGCCGAGGCACAATAAGGTCCGGAATTGAATCCAGCTCCGGTCCGGTGAAGAAGACAAAGCCCAGGGAGTCGTCGTAAGACATGCCCGCACTGGCAAACAGATCGTCGAATCCATCACCATTCAAATCACCCACGTTCTCTAAGATCTGACCGCCAAAGCTCTCAACCCCCAGAACATACGCGCCCGGGCGCCTCAGGATAAGATCGGGGATGGTGTCGAACGTAGCTCCGCCCCAGTAGAAGTGCACTTCCCCCGACAAACCCCCAAACCACGGCCGCATCAATCCAAGCGCAACATCGGAATGACCATCTGCGTTGAAGTCGCCCACCACCGGACTCTGGCCAAAAAAATAGTAATCAAGAGGTGTAAGGTTGACCGGCGGCAGGCTAAGATAAGGCATCGAATCCGATGGTTGAGTCAGCTTGAACAACAAAGCCGAGTAGGCGTCGACAGCGAGCGAGATGAGTTCAGGCGTTCCATCGTCATCGATGTCCGGACTATAGGCGGTAAACCCCACCCCATACAAGGAATCCGTTCCAAACCACATATCTCTTGTAGTGTCGAGACCGGCCCCACCGAAGTACAGATTCAGCTTCTTGCGGGCAGACGCAGTTCCAGGGATAGTGAAGTCATCTGCGCCGTCCCCGTTAATATCGCCTACGTTGTTCGACCGACAAACGACCCTGTCGAACCGAAGAGCATATGAGACAACGGTGTCAGCGGAAGCCGTCCCCAGGTAGTAGTAACCGTGTTCCAGAAGATCAAACACAATCAGATCATCGTAGCCGTCTCCGTTCTGATCCCCCAACGGCAGAATCCGCTTGCCAAAACCGGTATTGATATCCTCCGATTTGATGACCGTGATCAACTCGGGCTGCTGCCCCCATAGAGAACCGCACACGATTAGCGCTGCTAAGGTACCCGCGAAGGTTGTCAGGCGCTTCTGCATGTCGTCATTCCCCACCGCAATATAACGTGATTTCTCGAATTGTCCATGAATATTAGACACAAGTAGGTCAGGGTTTCTGTCGCCGAGCGGAGCGAAGGGCGAGGAAACCTGACGTCGATTCCGTCAGGATCGCAAGGATCCTGACCTACAGGGCTCACTTGTTCCGGCCGCGAGCGGCCATGGATGCCCGACGTCTCGGGCATGACGGCCCGGCGGCCGCTGCCACACACACAAAACCAGAAGGCCCGCCGGTAAGCGGGCCTTCGCGGTGATACGGTGGAGGAAGAACGCTGAGCTCGGTTATGGGCGACCCCAACCACCGCGGCGACCCATACGACCGCCGCGTGTCCCGGGTCTCATACCCATACCACGTCCCTGCTCCCACCAATTTTGGCGCAACTGCCACAACTTCTCGACCTGCTCATCAGTGAGCACCGCGCGTATCTGCTTGCGGTGAGTGTACCGCATCTTGTGCATCTCGCTTCTCAGACGCGAAACGTCGTCGATCTTGCGCAGGACCTCGGCCTCGGCGGCGTTCTTGTCGGCCGTGAGCACCCGAAGCTGCACCTGGGCTTTTTCGAGCTCGGCCTCGCGGTCGATCTGCTGCGTCCGAAATTCGAGTTGCATCGTCTTCAACTGGTCGCGTTGCTGTTCGGTCAGACCGATCTCGTCGGCGACCCATAGCAGGCGACCGATCCCCGGCTCACCGTCGCCGAGCAGGCCGCGATACCCGAAACCCATCGGACGGTAGCCCGGTTGACAGAACTGCCCGGGTCCCCACCCCATGCCGCGCCCCTGCGGGCAGAACGGTCCGTCGCCGGGCGCCGGTTGAGCCAGTGCCGCCAGCGGCAGCAAAAGCACGGCCGCCGCCAGTATGAGGATTCCCTTTTTCATGTTACGATCTCCTTTCTATCGTTTGCTCTGTCGCTTTCGTTTTCCGTTTGCCAGAACCGACAAGCTGCTTTGTCAGGATGACAAGCATCCTGACCTACTGCAATGTCAGGATGACGAGCATCCTGACCTACAAGCTCTATCCTTCATCTTCCGGTGGGCCGCCGGGGGCACCCGGGCCGCCGCCCATGCCGCGACGGAACCGGCCGACCTGCTCGAGCAGTTCCGCTTCGAAGCGCTTATGGAAGATCAGCAGCTTGGCCATCTGTTCCGGACTCAGCATGGTGCGGGCCTCGTCCATGAACGCCATCACCCGATCGAATTTCTCTCGCTCGAGCACTTTCGCCCGGTCGATCATCCCGTTGAGGCGTGCCTCCGACACGCTTCCACTGTTCACTTCAGCCGACAGACTGTCCAGGACCGCCTGGGTCTGCCAGTCGAGTTCGCGCTGCTTCTGACGCATCGAATTGAACGCCGTCAGAAACGGCACTTCCTGTTCTTCGCTCAGGTTGAGCAGTTCGAGCATCTTGAGGATACGCAGTTGTTCCAGGTGCTTGCGCTGCCGCATCATCGCTTCATGTCTGCGCCACCCTCGCCCGCGCTGCATCCTCCGTTCCTCACCCGTTGCCTGAGCGAAAAAGAGTCCTTCGCCGGGCGCGAAGTCGAACATCTCAGCCATGCGTGGGGGCGGAGGCGGCGGGAAATCATCATCCGCCTTTACCAATCCCGGGGCCGCCACCCCGCCGACGAGTGCTATCGCGATCAACACGTATTTTATCATAACAGGTCTCCCACCTCGAAATTCTCCACAAAGTATTCCAGTTCTTCTTCGCTGATATCACCGATCAACGCTTCGCCGGCGCCAAACTGATAGTCCGAGCTGTACTGATCGATCAGAACGCTCACGAAACCGTCATCCATCTCTTCGTCGACATCGCCCTGCAAAAACGAGGTCAGGGCGCCGTTGTATCCGGAGGTTGTATCGTCGAACTGCGCCACGCTGCTTCCCCCCTGCATCCGTCCGACCTCGTAGGCACCCCAGGCGAACAGGACCACGGCGGCCGCCGCGGCCAGGCGCACCACCGGGCGGAACCACCCGAGCGACACCAGCCGGGTCTGTTGTTTCGGACTGATGCGCTCTTCGACCGCCCGGACGGCGTGTTCGATCTCGGCCGGCGACAGGTCGATGTTGTCATCCTGTCCCAGCCCGCCGACCAGCGCCGCCAGTTCGTCACGATAGGCGCGGCAGGTTTCGCACCGCGCCAGATGTTCGGCCGCTTCATCGGACAGTGCCGTCCCGCCGAAACTCAGTTCCAGTTCCTGACGAGCCTGTTCACAGTTCATGACTGCCATCCTTCTTTCAAAGCGTGGGCGCGGAGTTTCTTGACCGCCTCGCGATAACCGGTCTTGACCGTGCCGATCGCCCGTTCCAGAGCGACCGCAATTTGCTCGAAGGGCATCTCCTTATAGAAGCGAAGTTCGAAGATGGCCCGTTGCTGCGGCGGCAGGGTGGCCATAAAGTCGCGCACCTGCCGGGCCAGCTCTTTTCGAGTTAATTGCCGCTCCGGGTCCGGACCGCTGCTTTCCTGAGGGCGAGAATGAAGTTGATCCAGTTCGCTGTGTCGGGAGGTCGACCTGAGATGATTGAGCGCCTTATTGGTGGCGATCCTGAAGACCCAGTTGGCGAACCCGGCCTCGCCGCGATAAGCCCTCAACTTCTCCCAGGCTGAGACAAAAGTCTCCTGGGCCAGGTCGAGAGCGGTTTCTCGGTCGCCGGTTATTCGATATGTCAGGGCCGTCACTCGGGTCATCATCTGCCTCACGATCTCGGAGAAAGCCCGCCGATCACCGGCCAGGGCCTGCTCGACCAGGCTTTCCAAAGTCTCTGCGGCTGGTTCCGTCATAGCTTCATTTCTGCAGATATGACAGCCGGTGGCGACTAAAGATTAATAACCGGCACAAAAAAGGCCGGACTTGACTCCGGCCTATATTCGAATGCCTGCGCGACTCAATCACGCCGGCTCTTCTCCAGCACTTTGGCGTAATTGACGAAATCTTCCAGCACCCGACCCGTGCCGCGGACCACGCAGGTCAACGGGTCATCGGCAATGTTCACCGGAAGGTTGGTCTCCTGGCGGAGTCGCTTATCAAAACCCCGCAGGAGCGCCCCGCCACCGGTCAGGACAATACCCTTCTGAAGGATATCCGAAGCCAGTTCGGGTGGGGTCTGCTCCAGCGCCTGGCGGACCGCCTCCACCACGATATCCAGCGTTTCCGACAGCGCTTCACGAATCTGCACCGACGAAACCGTCAGGTTCTTCGGCACGCCGGCCACCAGGTCGCGGCCCTTGATGTCCATGGATAACTCTTTTTCCAGAGCGTAAGCGGAACCGACCTTGATCTTGATGTCCTCGGCGGTCAACTCGCCGATGAGCAGGTTGTAGTTTTTCTTAAGGTAGTTGATGATCGCTTCGTTGCATTCGTCGCCGGCGACCCGGATCGAGGTATCATTGACAATACCGTTAAGCGCAATCACCGCGATCTCGGAAGTTCCCCCGCCGACGTCGATAATCATGATGCCGCTGGGCTGATCGACCGCCAGGCCGACCCCGATCGCCGCCGCCATCGGCTCCTGCACCAGGTAGACCTCGCGAGCGCCGGCGTTCTCGGCCGAGTCACGGACCGCGCGCTTCTCGACTTCGGTGATACCCGACGGCACCGAGATCACTATCCGCGGCTTCATTATATACTTGCGCTTGACCACGCGGCGGATGAAGTCGGCGATCAGGCGTTCGGACATCTCGAAATCGGCGATCACGCCGTCCTTGAGGGGGCGGATAGCCTCGATCCCGCCCGGGGTGCGGCCGGTCATCTCCTTGGCCGCCGAACCGATCGCCAGAATCTTGCCGCTGCTCTTCTCGACCGCCACCACCGACGGCTCGTTGAGCACGATCCCCTGGTTGCGAACGTAGACGAGCGTATTGGCGGTCCCGAGGTCTATTCCGATGTCGTTGGAGAGAAGGTCGAAGAATCCCAAGTTAAGTCCCTTTAACCAAACCTGCTGTCTATCGGGCGGCTTTTCGGGCCGCCAAGTCATTATACATTATATCGATAGAAACCGCCCGTAAGTTTACAGTCTGCGGCCACTTAGGGCAAGGAAAAACCGGCCGAAGCCGGCAAGAGGCCAAAAAACCGCCTCCGCCAGGCCTCCCGGACCACTGGGTCTGCGGGATTGAGCCAACCTCTATGTCACCCTGAGCCTGTCGAAGGGTAACGAGACAGGTCTTGACCGAAGCTCCTCCCAGCGTCCCGCGTTACTTGTAGGACGGATCGAACGTTACACTTATTGGCAGCAGTCGCCGGTTCTTGATTCCAAATTGAATGGACAACCGATGCCCAGCGAGTCCATCATCCGAATTTGCCTTTCGCCACACAACGGTCCTATAGGTCAAATCGTCGAAACTCCAGGCGCCTCTCTCGATAGAAACGGTGTGTCCGCCAGGCGAGGATTCCCATAACAAGTGATGAAGTGTCTCGTTCAGCACCCATTGGTGATGTAGACAACCAGGAATACTACTATTTGGGAACCACACCCACCAAGTGTCAGCACTGTTTCCATCGAAGGTCGTATGTCCCTTTACGGCCAAGACCTTGTGCTCTCCGACGGTGAAGATGAAACTCTGTCCGACCGTTGATTGCCCCGAAATAGTCATCTCGATATACATCAGGCGATATCGCGACGGCTCGACTTCGGCAGCAATCGCTCTGCCGGTCGTGTCGCGACAGCTAGGGCAGTTGAACGAATAGGCAATCTCAACAATCGTGGTACCGTTAATCACGCCTACCGTATCAACCGACCAAAGAAACGGCGTTGTCTTGGAATTGGTATAGATCGAACCGCTAATTGCGTTCCTTACCTGCCTATTTACAAGAGAGTCCAGACTAGTCGCGTAGGGAGCTGGGCCGAAACCGCGATACATTCCTCCTAGGCACAACCAGTGCGGTGTGCCTGCTGCATCTAAAGCGTCTTCTCCCTCAAAAATCCGGGGCGGCTGCTTTGTGTACATGCTGTCTGAAGAGCGCCGCGCTGTCCACAGGGCCCGCGCCTCGAGATCACCATAGTCAAAGGTAGCTCGTCTTACCACCAGCTTGCCACCGTCGATCTCGAAGTCAGCGCGGACACTTCCACCAGTGGGACAACAATTACCATCACCATCGCGCCAAGTGTAGGACCGATATCTCAACGAATCTATGGAAAAGCGACCGCCTTTCCAAACCCCGTGATGAGGCGGTAGGACTTCGCCGATGGCGACTCCTACGGCGCGGGTATAATTCAACCGTCGCGGCGCCTTATCGGTATCATCCCACGTCCAATAGGCATCGTCATAGAAATTTCCCGTGCCGCTCATACGGGCGCATGTGTAAAGAACACTGATACCTTTGACGTCTGTGAGAACAGAGGACACAAAAGAGATATTCCATGGTTCGGACCAAGACAAGTACATCAGCCGGTAACGCCCACAAGTCGTCTCCACCGCAATAGCCTTGGCCATCCTATGAGTGTATGTTGTTGTTGAGTCAGGCCAACCCGGCGCCCGGATTTCGCCGAAGATATCAACTACAACACGGCCTTGCCAACTCCCTACTGTATCAATGCGCCAAGAAACCTGCTCACCGCGTGTATAATAGCCGTAATCGGCTCCACATAGATCTGGAAGTAAACTGTCCGTCATGACATCCAGCGATACCGAACGTGGGGCCGGAACTCCGTTCAGAAACCAATGCGGGGATCCTATACTCCACGCTATGTCCTTCGCCCGGCAGGTCACGAGAAAAAACGCCCCCAGGATCACTCCAACGATCGTTCCTGTGATGCTTGCTCGCACCCCAGGACTGCCTCCCCACCGGTGATTATCGGCGATAATGTCCTCGCTCATGCACCCTCCCTTCGAATGACATCCATTATACAATCAAAGTCCGCCGATAACGCAGATTCACATGACACATCCTCCCCCGTCACCGGGTGCACGAACTCGATCCTGGCCGCGTGCAAAGCCTGGCGCGGCAGCATCTCCAGCATCCGGCGGGCCAAAGGTCGCTCGGGACCGAACATGCCGTCGACCCATTTCTCCCGGCCGCCGTAGTCGGGATCGCCGAACACCGGATGCCCCAGGTGCGAAAAATGCACCCGAATCTGATGCGTCCGCCCGGTCTCCAGCGTGACCTCCAGCAGGTCATACGAGCGGTAGCGCTCGAGCACGCGATAGTGCGTGCATGCCGGTCGGGCATCATCGCCGTTGACCGCCATCAGCGTGCGGATATTCCGACGTCGCCCGATCGGCAGGTCGATCTCTCCCTCGTCCTCTTTCATATGCCCGCACACGAGCGCCAGGTAGGTGCGTTTGAGTTCACGCTTCTTGATCAGGTCCTGCAACGCCAGGTGGGTGTCGTCGTCTTTGGCCACCACCAGCAGGCCGGAGGTGTTCATGTCGAGCCGGTGTACAATGCCCGGCCGATGCCGACCCCCCTCGTGTGAGAGCCGGTCGAAGTGGTGGACCAGCGCGTTGGCCAGGGTGCCGCTCCGGTTGCCGACCCCCGGATGGGTGACCATCCCGGCCGGTTTGTTCACCACCACCAGATGGTCATCTTCGAAGACGATGTCGAGCGGGATATCCTCGCCCTGGATACTCTCCTCCGGCAGCGGCGGGATGGTGAGCTCGATGACCTCCCCCCCGGTAAGCGGATGTTTGGTCGGGACTTTCCGGCCGTCGACAAGGATCAGCCCTTTGAAGATGAGTTTCTGGGCGCGCGAGCGACTGAGGCCGATATCCGGACGACCACCGATATACTTGTCCAGGCGCTCGGAGCCGATATCGGCCGGCACCCGGTGGGTGACGGTTTCGCCGGTGAACTCGTCGTCGGAAGCAGGCAAAGCGTTTAGTCCTGCGGCACCCCGGCGCGGATCACCGCCAGCATTTCGCCTACGGCCGCTGACATCCCTTTCAGCACCGCCCGCGAAATGATCGAGTGGCCGACAAAGTACTCGTCGAACAGCTTCAGTTCGTGCAGGGCGATCACGTTCTTGAAATTGACGCCGCGCCCGGCGTAGACGGCCAGCCCGGCCTTGGAGGCGGCCTGGGCGGCTCGGTCGATCCGGTCCAGCTCCTGCTGGGCCTCGTCCAGGGTAACCGCGCAGGTGAAACCGCCGCAGTTAACCAGCGCGGCGTCGGCACCGGCCCGCGAGACCCCCTTGACCGCGTCGGCCTCCGGCTCGATGAAGAAACAGACCCCGATACCCGCCGCCTTGAAGCGGCCGGCGATATCGGAGAAATCGACCGCGGCGCCGTCAAAGTCGATCCCGGAGACCAGGCTGTCGGAGTCGGCATGGTCGGCCACCAGGGTCACCATGGCCGGCTTGACTTCGAGCACGCGCGCGATAATCTCGTCGGTGGGCGGCATTTCGATGGTCAGGCGGGTTTTCACGACTTCGCGCAGGATGAAGAGATCGCGGTCGCGGATATACTTGCGGTCGCGTCGCAACTGGATCGCGATGCCGTCGGCGCCGGCCATCTCGGCCAGGACGGCCGCCTGGGCGGGATCGGGTTCGCGCCGCTTGCGGACTTCCCGCAGCGCGGCGACATGATCGAGATTCACACTCAACAGGGCCATAGTTCGGTTCCCCGGTTTCAGTTTCGTTACGGTCGTACAGTATGATCAACCGTTATACAAGCTTACGGCATACCAGAGCGGTCGTCAAATTCAAAAACTGATCAATCGTGACCGCCTCGGCCCGTGCGCTCCCGCCCAAACCAAGCGGCGCGAGGATTTCGCCCGCCTGTGCAGCGGTGGGAATGATATCGGGCACCAGGTTGTTGACCAGCAGCTTGCGCCGGTGTCGGAACGAGGCGCGCACCACCCGCTGAAAAGCCCCGCCCGTCTCTATTCGCTCTCCAGAACGCGGGGTCAGCCTGAGCACGGTCGACGTTACTTCGGGCCGGGGATGGAAATGCGACGGGGCGACATCGAAACACCGCTCCACGGCGAACGCCGACTGGGTGAAAACCGAGAGCGGCGACCAGTCCTTAGACCCCGGTGATCCGCTTATGCGCCCGCCGAGTTCGCGCTGAACCATCAGAACAACGCAGGCCAAGCGGTCGCGATACCGCAGGCACCAGTCGATCACAGGCGATGTAATATTGTAAGGAAGGTTGCCCACCAGTTTGAAGCGGTCCAGCTTTTCGGCCACCGGGTCGAACTGAAGGAAGTCAGCGTTGACCAGTCGCACCCTTGCGTGATCGGACAGCAGCGAGGTCAGGTATTCGATCAGGTCACGGTCGAATTCGACCGCCCACAAGGTGGCTCCGGATTCGGCCAGCGGGAGGGTCAGCGCGCCGCGACCGGGGCCGATTTCAATAATAGTATCGCCGCGTTCGGGAGCCGCGAGACTGATAACCCGGTCGATAGTCGATTTCGTCTTGAGAAAGTTCTGCCCCAGCCGTTTCTTGGCGCGGTAACCGGGCATGGCTATCCCCCGAACGTCTCAACCAGCCGGAACAGTTTCTGACAGGTGCGATCGGTGACCCGCTCGACTTCCGACGCGGGTATACCCCGCAACTGCGCGACCTTGTCGCGCACGAATTTGACGTAAGCCGGTTGATTGGTTTTGCCGCACTGGGGTGCCGGAGCGAGGTAGGGGGCATCGGTTTCGAGAATCATCTTGTCCAGAGGGACAGCGGCCGCCACCCGCGAGAGGCGGGATTTGTCGTACGTCACCACGCCGCCGACCCCGATCACGAAACCGAGTTCGATCACGCGGTAGGCGTCATCCACGTCGCCGGGAAAACAGTGAAACACGCCGCCCGGAAGGAGGTCGGCGTATTCACCGGCGATAAGAACCGTTTCCTCGAAGGCTTCACGGGTGTGGATCACGACCGGCAGCTTGAGTTCAACCGCCAACTGCATCTGCCGGTGGAAAGCGGTCTTCTGGGAAGGGCGAGGTGAGAGGTCGCGATAGAAGTCCAGACCAATCTCGCCGATACCGACCACCCTGGGGTCACCGGCGAGTCGGCGAATCTTCTCGAAGGTCTCGTCATCCAGGGTCTTGGCGTCGTGCGGATGCACCCCGACCGTGGCGTAGATCATGTCGTGCTGCTGCGCGAGCGCCACGCCGCGCTCGGAGGTTTCCAGATCAGCACCGATGTTGATGATCGTATGCACCCCGGCGTCGCGAGCCTCGCGGAGGACTTCTCCGCGGATACCGTCGAAATCACGAAAATCGATGTGGCAGTGTGAATCGATCATCAACTGACTTTGGCGCCGGGCGGCAGGTCGCGGTCGAGCGACACAATAGAGAGACGATCGCCCTTCGTAGCCGCCAGCAGCATGCCGCTGGATTCGATACCGCGTATGGTGGTTGGCTTGAGATTAGCGACCACGATGATCTTCTTACCGGTGATATCCTCAGGCGTATAGAACTCGGCGATCCCGGCCACGATCTGGCGCTTCTCCTGTCCGAGATTGATCTGGAGCTTTAGAAGCCGATCAGCCCCCTTGACCCGTTCGGCCTCCACCACTTCGGCAACCCGCAATTCCAGACGGCCGAATTCGGAAATGTCAACCAGTCCTTCCACTGGAACCCCTTTCGCCACCACCTTTGAGGTCCTGGTGTCATCCTTCTTTTTCATGTCAATTCGCGGAAAAATGGCTTCGTCGACCCGGACCGCTGTGCCGGGTTGGAGTTCGAAGAATTTCCGTGCGCTCTCCAGGCTGAGCGTGGTGTCATCCTGGCCCAGGACGGCGCGAAGCTCACGCATCTTGCGCGGCATGATCGGAAACAGCGTTACCGATACGATCCGCATGACCTCAAGACAGGCATATAGGATACCGCCCAGCTTCTCTGTCTCGCCGTTTTTCGCCAGTACCCACGGCGTAGTGTCATTGAAGAACTTGTTGGCCTGCCGGACCAGTTTCATCGATTCGCCGATAGCGTGGGTCAACTGGAATTGTTTGATCTGCTCGTAGGTCAGACCGGGGAGTCGCTCGGCAGCCGCTACCAGTTCATCAAGGCCTTCAATATCGCGGGTGGGTTTCGGAACACGACCTTCGAAGTTGACCATGACCATCTTGACCACACGCGAAACCAGGTTACCCAGATCGTTGGCCAGATCCGAGTTGTACTGCTGGACAAAGCGGCTGGCCTGGATATCGCCATCGACCCCGAAGGGATACTGGGTGAGCAGCAAATAGCGAGTAGCGTCGGGACCGAACTGCCCGACCATGTCGCTCGGATCGATCTGATTGCCGAGGCTCTTGGACATCTTGTCGCCGTCGACCGTGAAGAAACCGTGCAGGAAAAGTGCATCCGGCGGCCTGACCCCGGCCGCCATCAGCATGGCCGGCCAGTACAGACAGTGGAACTTGAGAATATCCTTGGCCATCAGATGGACGACTTCACCGTTGGTCCACCACTTGTTGAACGACTCGGCGTCATCACCGTAACCGATGGCGGTAATGTAATTGGACAGGGCATCGACCCAGACATAGGCCACCTGGCTGGAGTCAAACGGCAGGGAGATGCCCCATTCGACGCGTTCGCGCGACAGCGAGAAATCGGGCAGGTCCTGGTTGATCAAACCCAGCACTTCGCGCCGCCGCTCGTCCGGCAGCACCAGCATCTCCCCCGACTCGATGCGCCTCTTTATCTCGCCCACGAATGCGGTAAGGCGAAAGAAGTAGTTCTTTTCTTTTATCCTCTCCGGGGCCCGCTTGTGGTCGGGACACCGGCCGTCGACCAGGTCCTTCTCCGTGACAAACTTCTCGCAGCCGGTGCAATAGAGACCTTCATAGTAATCCGAATAGACCACCTCGCGGCCGTCGTCGGTTCGGGCCTTGAGCATGGCGTCGAGAATCTTGCGCACCCCCCGGGCGTGCCGTTCGGACGTTGTCCGGATGAAGTAGTCGTTCTCGATATCAAGGGCCTTCCACGCGTCGACGAATTTGGTAACGATACCGTCGCAGAACTCCTGGGGCGACTTACCGGCCGCCCGGGCGGCGTCGGCCACTTTGCTCCCGTGTTCGTCGGTGCCGGTGAGGAAGAATGCCTCGCGCCCGACCAGCTTGTGAAAGCGGGCGATCATATCGGCCGCGATGGTCGTATAGGCATGCCCGATGTGGGGCACGTCGTTGACATAGTAAATCGGGGTGGTGACCAAGAGCGGTTTTGGCAAGAGTCGGCCCCTTTTCAGCGATTGCAGCTACTGGTTCGAGTTTTCGTCGTCAAGCTGCTCCAGACGTTTGCGCTCGTCCTCGTCAAGCGGCATCTCGCCGGCCGGCGCGGGCGGCTCCCATTTCCCCTTGGCATCGATCACGTTCTTGATCTCGTGCGGACAGACCCGGCAAAGCGCCTCTTCCTCATTGAAAAAGATCGCCTCCCGGCGAAAGACATCAATCCGGCTGATGCGGCCGCGCCCTTTGTCGGACTGTATGGTCGAGCCGACCGGAGGGAACAGTTTCTTCGCTTTAGTATAGAGATCCGCTTCGTAACGAAGACAGCAAAGCAGCCGGCCGCAATTCCCGGAGATCTTGGCCGGATTGAGCGAAAGGTCCTGTTCACGGGCATGGGAAGTTGACACCGGCGCAAACTCGCGAAGATGGCTGTTGCAGCACTGGCGACGCCCGCAGATACCATACCCGTCCAGCCGCCGGGCCTCATCGCGCACCCCGATCTGCCGCAACTCTATCCTGGTCCGGTAGCGCGAGGCCAGATCGCGGACGAGAGCCCTGAAGTCGACGCGGTGATCGGCCGTAAAGTAAAATGTGATCTTGCCGCCATCGAACAGACTCTCAACACCGACCACTTTCATGGCCAGACCGTGCTTGCGAATGATCGGCACGACCTCTCTCTGGTAGCGGTCCTCATCGTCCTTGAGTCGGTGGAAGCGGGCCAGATCATCCGGGCCGGCCTTTCTCAGGATTGAGCGAGGCTTGATCTTGCTGTCCGCGGGCAGCTCGGTTTCAATCTTCTTGGTCAACAGACCCATGTCCTCGCCCTGCTCGGCCTGGACGATGACATACTCACTAACCTTGAGGGCATGGTGATAGCTGTTATAGAAGAAGTCCCGCCGGGAACCCTTAAACTCTACCTGAAAAAGTTCTGCCACTTTCTGCTCTAACCGTCGGTTGCGGCGGAGGCCTTCATGTCCGCCTTAAGTTTAAGCACCATAGCGACTAATGCAGGCTGAATATGCACGTTGAGACTCAGATCGGCAAGCGTATTCTTGGTGGTCAGCGCCATCCTGTCAACGACCGCCGGGTCGCTCAGACGCGGCGATACCTGCTTTATCTCAGGAGCGAAATCGACGTTCACCAGACCGGCCTCATCGGAAGTATTGGCAAGATAGGCACCGTCGCGGATCAGAGACTGCCAGAGCCGCACCAGATGCTCGGCCGCCCCGCGGTTATTGAAATTGAGCAAACCACCCATTTGCGCCACCAGTTCCGAGGCCGGCTCCGTCATCAGGGTCTTGAACAGCATGAGTCCGACCGACCTCTCGTCGGATTCTTCCCCCTCGGCTCCCGCCGCCGATTCGATTGCCCGGCCGAGCGATCTCTCGTACACGCGAGCCATCAATCGGGCGGCGGTCTCGGTCGCCCCGTGCTTCGCCATCAGGTACTCTACCACCATCGTCTCCGGAAGGCGTTCCAGTCGGATTTTCTGGGCGCGCGAGAGAATCGTCGGAGACAAGCTTTCGGGTCTGACCGCGGTCAGAATAATCACCGTGTCGGGCGGCGGCTCCTCGATCATTTTCAGCAAAGCATCGGCCGATGCCACCCGCATCGTCTCCATCTGGTAAAACAGCACCACCCGAATGACCCCGGCCCTTCCGCGGATCACCAGCCGTCTCCTGACCTCCCGCGCCAACTCAATAGGAATGCCGATCGGTCGGGCGCGATCAAGCGGGCTGAACGGTTCCTCGCGCTTTTGGTCCAGCGTGGCGCGGGTCAGATCGATCGCTTCTTCGAGGTTCTTATGCGACGGGATCGGCACAACCAGGTGCATACCCTCGAAATCCAGATTAAAGATCGCGCGGCAGTTGCGGCATTCGCCGCACGGGAGCGGAGCCGGTCGGTCCGGCTGACCGCCGGGCTCTTCACAGTTGAGCAGAGCGGCAAACTCGAGGGCCAGGCTCCAGGCGCCCACGCCTTCAGGACCATGGAACAGGTAGGTCGACGCCACCCGTTCGAGCTTCTTCGCCCGCGACAAAATCGACCAGGCCTTAGGCTGACCTTTGGTTATATCAAAGCGATTCAATCCTGATCCACTTCACCGGGTCGAGTGCTTCCCGACCGTTGCGCAACTCAAACCTGACCACGCCGTCCTGGCCGGAAGTGCCCAGCTTGGCGCGCGACGGCACGAACTGTCCTTCCGAAACCAGGATTTCACCCAGACCGGCATAGGTGCTGTAATACTGGTGGTCATGATTGATGATAACGAAATCACCGTAGCCGCGCAAATTCCCGGTGTAGGCGACCGTTCCCGAGGCGACGCCGTAGACACCGCTGTGGGCCCGGCCTTCGATCGTGATGCCCGGTGAGAAGGATCTCAGCCGCGTGACCGGGTCGACGTGTTCGCCGAAAACAAGAGTAATTTTGCCGCGGAAAGGCGAGAGGAGCTGACCCATGAGAGCGGCAAACGCCGACGGGCCGGTCTGGGTCGGATCGGTCAACTGTGCAGCCCGGGCTTCCTCGAGACGGGCGATAATATTCTGCATTTCCTGAGCGGCCTGGCGAAGCGTGATAATCCGGTCGGCCTCGGCCATACTCTTGCGCCGTAACTGGTCGAGATTCTTCTCCTCTCGCTCTTTCTGGCTGCGGCCGAGGGCATAGGCGGTCTCGCGTTCCTTTTTCAGGCCGGAGACGGTTTTCTGCCGGCCGCTCATATCGGTGAGTTCGTCGGCCGAGCGGTCGACCAGATCGGAGGCGTCCTGGACGGTCTCGCCCTCGAAATCGGCCAGCGCGGACAGATATATAATTTTCCGTTGGTATTCGAGTTCCTCATTGGGATAATCACCGAACGCCTTGACCGGCTGCTTGGTCAGGGAGTAGAATTGTCGGATGTTCCCGAGATAGCGGCGCTGGCGCCGCTCATACAGTTGCCGGTACTCCTGCAACAGCGAGTCACCCCGCGTGATATCGGCCTTCAGCAGATCGAACTCGCGAGTCAGGCGACGCAGAACCTGACGATCCGAGGCGATCCGTTGATCAAATTTGCTGATCGCTTCGGTCACCCGCTTCTGCTCGGACTGGAGCGAATCCAGACGGTGCTGACCGTCGTCCATGTCACGCTGGATTCGCTCCAGTTCCCTTCTCTGTTCAAGGATATCGTCGGAATCGTCGTCCGCCGGCGTGGCGGTCGCCAGAACCAGCAGCAGCATCGGAATCAGCCCGGCCGAGCAGTATCGCATATCAGTCCCTCAGCATCTTGCGCAGGCCTAAGTAACCGCTGACAGCCCCGAGGACGGCCACCACGATACAGAACAGTATAACATCGTTCTCGGGCGGGAAAATAATATCGATCCGGGCGAAACCGACTCGTGTCCGCCCGTAGAACACCAGCACCCAGCCAAGCACTGCCGCCAGGCCGCTGATAAGGAAGCTCTCTATCACAAAGGGAAAGGCGATGAACAGCCGGCCGGCCCCCTGCAGGAGCATCTGGCGGAACCCGACCGCCCGGGCCCTGGTCATCAGCCGGATGTTATTGGCCGAGCCCAGCACCGCTCCGGCAACGATCAGGGCACCCAGGACCAGGCCGATTTGAAGGATGATCGCCCGGGCGCTCTCCGCCTTGTCCAGCCATTCCCGACTGTAGTGTATCTCACTGAGACCGTCGATAGCGCGGACGGCCTGCTCCAGGCGGGTTAGATTGGCGGCATTGAGGTAGCTGTTCTCCACCGTGAGCACGTAGGAGCGCGGGAGCGGGTTGGTATCGTCGTAGCCAACCAGCAAATCGGTGCCGACCATCTCAGCCAGGCGCTGCCGCGCCTGTTCACGGGAGATGTACTCGAAATCGAGCACACCTTCGATCATGATCAGACGATCGGACACCTGAGTTATGGCCGAGTCCGGAACGGTTTCATCGACGAATACTTCCACCCGGAGATCGGAAAGCAAATCGTGATAAAACTGATCGGCGGTCCCGGCCGCGATCCAGAAAAGATCAAACAGAAGAAAGAGCAGGGTCAGCGACAGCAACGACGCCACGGCGGTGCCGAAATTGCGGTGCAGGTTGCGACCGAGTTCACGGACAATATGGGCCAGCCGGATCATTCCAGCACCCCGTTGCGCAAGTAGTAAGTCCGGCAGTTGGGAATTTCGCCCGGGGGCGGCTGGGACACCAGCATGAGCAGTGAGCGGCCCGACAGCGCCATCCTGACGAGGAACTCAAAAACCCGCTGATAGTTGACCGGATCGAGACCGGCCGACGGTTCATCTATGATGATCAGTGACTGGTTGGCGATCGCGGCCCGGGTGAAGATAGGGAGACAGGCCGACCTGGATTGCATCCCCCTCATGGTCGAGCACCTGCAGGGGCATCCGCTGGCTTTGATGCTGGTGGTGCCTACGGCGATAGTTACAGCATTAATGATTCCCCCGGAATGAGCGCCGGTTTTTCGACCAACTCCGGCCGTATTGCCGGTAAAAATGCCTTGAAATACATCGGCAAATAGGGCCGCTATTGATGATTGTTCAACTTCTCGATCGTAGGCTAAGGGAAAGAATAATTTAGAGAAGTATGTACTCGAATTATAGTAGCCACCAAACTATGAGCTGATGTAGGCCCTAATCATGCTGACTGAGGACTTTGCTTGTGATAGCCTTTCAGGCTGCGCTTTACTAACTCTAGTAGCGTAATGTTATCGAACAGCTCGTGCATTTTCTCAACCATTTGAAGCATTCTTTTGTTGATCCTGTCCTGGCCATCCTCCAAGGCTTTCAGCCTTTCCTCTATCCTTGCCTCTATGCCGTTCAACGTTGGCTGAAACCACTTATTCAACGTTTCATAGAGATGGTGCATTTCCTCTGAATCCCGACTTAACGCAGTCACACTCTCCTCAAGGTTCCGTAATATCTGCTCTTTATGGCTAAGTGACTCCTCAAGTTCTGCCTTCTCAGACTGGGTAGCCTTCAGTTTCGCAAACGCTTCATTTGCAGCGCTTTGTATTTTCTTGGTTTTTATGTCGAACTCGAGCTGGACGTTTTCCAGGCAGGTGGTGCAGTATACAGGCGCTTCTTTCTGCAGTTCGGAGCCGCACTGAGAGCAAACAAGATGATGAGGTTCACTCCGTTTCTCTGAGCGGCATTCCTTACATCGCCGTGGGAAGGTGAAACCTTGCTGCTCATAGAACTCTTGCTCAGCCTTGGTAAACACAAATTCGCTGCCGCACTGACGGCAGATTATTCTCATTTCAGAATCCTTCCGCACTTCAGCACCCCCGCTAAAAGAAAATTATGCAGTTCTATCTAAATCTTAAGCGATGCGTATCCCCTTGTCAAAAAAACCGGTATATTTAGCTCTAACGATAGTAAAAAGGGTATGGATTTCTTGGCCTCTCTAATTACTTCAAACGAAAATAATGCTAAAAAGTTAGCACCAATTGGCAAGCATTATGTTTACAAAGCTGTCTTTTGCGGGTAAAATAGATACGATTGCGGCATTTTATCGGCCATTGGGAAATGACCTGAAGGACGATGAAATACTGACCGAGATTCAGGTTCCGGAACCGCCAGC
>Ga0209427_10002575_pt1 | contig 21337 bp, 20 predicted proteins | sample DeeMarSWOR136_30_FD_187465 | JGI IMG/M metagenome (GOLD analysis project Ga0209427, IMG submission 187465) | Marine sediment microbial communities from White Oak River estuary, North Carolina - WOR-1-36_30 (SPAdes) (version 2) | ecosystem: Environmental > Aquatic > Marine > Intertidal zone >...
TCCTTCTTCGTCTAATACGGTCATCACTGAGTATTGCTTATGTTGGTCAATACCAATAAAATACATATCGCACCTCCTTTTTATTTTTGGTATCAATGAGAAATCTATCACATTTAGACTCCCATCGGGAGGTGCACTCCATCATCATGTTATCTTAATTATGGGATAGTTCAGGAAAAACGAAATCATAGGGTGAACGAGTATCGCGGTCATGAAATAGGGATTGTTTCCCCTTAATTTGTTTGTTATATTCTGTTTGTGCCTACAAGAGAAAGAATCCAAAAGGTGAAAAAGGTGCTCTCTCTTCGCCAACCGGATTTGCGCATAGTCTTAGAAGAAATTACCAACACCCACAATGCCAGTGCAGTGGTCCGTACTTGCGATGCAGCTGGTATTCTCTATCTGGATATTATCTCATCAACTGGGGAACCATTTCCAATAAACGAAGCCATATCCACACGGGCTGAGAAATGGCTCCATTTCAATTATTACCACTCCACCACAGAATGTCTGGAGCAACTAAAACGAAAAGGATTTAAGATTGCTGCGACATTCTTGGGCGATAAATCTATCCCCTACGCATCCATAGACTACACCAAGCCCCTGGCCGTTGTTTTCGGAAATGAGTCGGAAGGGATATCAGAGGAAGCCAGAAATTTGGCTGATTATATAATCAAAATTCCTATGATAGGGATGGTTCAAAGCCTTAATCTCTCGGTCTCTGTAGGGATCATCCTGTATGAAGCCATGAAACAGAGGATGGAAAAGGGTTTCAACAAAAAAATGAGACTTTCCTCCTCAGAGTTTGAAGCGTTTAAAAAAACCTGGCTCGGTCTCGACTCTTGATTTACCGAAGCTTGCTTTAGATACCTTAATTCTTGAAAAACCTTAATTCAGGGATAGGATACGCATTCACTGAATAAGTTTCCCCTTCCTGAATTACGCAACAGTTTAGTAATCGCGTATACTGTCCCCGAATTAAGGAATAAAAAAGGGAGGACGAGGATTTTTCCTCGCCTCCCCTGTGAGATGGAAACAAGAGCGTTTAAACTCTTATTCCTCTGCGCCTTGCAGTGGTAAGTCTGTACTTAAGTGCATCCTTATAGTATTTTTCAGTGTCTCTTTTTTGTCTCTCCATCTGTTCCTTCATTTCTTCATTCATCTTCTGCTGCTGCTCCATATATCGTCTATAATTTCCCTCACTTTGTTTCTTTAAGGTCTCTGCCAGCTTCTGAGACCGCTTCGCCATGTCTTCGCTTTGATATCTAAAGACATCCGCATACTGTTTTGGATCACTGTAGAACATATTAGACAGATTCGTCTTTTCCTCTTTTACTTCTACGCCCACTGTTCTTTTCTTCTTATCCCTGATGAATTCGATAGTAACTTTTTCGCCTTCCTTTTTATCCTGAATGAGCTCGCTCAATTCCTGTGTGGATTCCAATCTCTCTCCATCTGCACTGATGATAACATCACCGACTCTCAAACCAGCTTTCTCCGCAGGGCCTCCTTCCTCGATCCTTTCGATCAGGAGTCCGGTTCCTTTGTCCACACCAAAATACTCTGAGAGTTCCCTGTTGAGCTCCTGGATGTAGACGCCGATATACTTGCGTTCTCCAAAACTCCATCGAAAAACTTCAGGCCTGGTGAACGCCCGTGGTTTTACGCGCCCGATATCTATGTCCGGTCTGGCTCGAAACAGGTCGGGAAACTTGCGTTCGAACTCTCTCCAGACATCTTCTTCGGTGAATTCACCCAGTTTGACTTTGACATCCTGAGTCTTTCCCTTTCTCTCGACCTTTAATGTGACCGTCTCTCCAGGTTTTCTCTTCCTGATCATTTTTGCCAGCATCTCATCGTCGTCCACATCCTCCCCATCGAATTGGAGAACAATGTCTCCTTCCTTGAGATCGGAAAGCTCTGCCGGGGAGTCTTTCTCAACTTCGATGATTTCCACCTGGTTGTCTTCATTCTTCCAGATTCTCACCCCAAGCCAGCCCCGCTCCACTTTGCCTTTTTCCTTGATTTCGGTCGTAACAGATTCAACGACATCGACAGGAACAGCCAAAGCCATTCCCGAAGCAGGAGCTTCCGCCCGGCTAAACACATAGCCCGAGCCGACAATCTCTTTCTCCTGGAATTCGAAGACTATCGGCTGCTCATCCATGTAGACGCCTCTGAGCAGCCCAACCATTTGACCCTGTTTATCCACGACTGGACTTCCGCTCATTCCGCGGCTAACCCATACATTCAGGCGAATCCTATCCTGAGCCACAGAGCTGACGATTCCCTGGGTAACTTGGGGAGTGTTTTCTGGGGATATGCTGACGACTCCAATCCAAGCTCCGGGAGACAGTTTGGCTTTAGCCATTTTAATGGGAGTAAGATTTGCTTCCTTGGCTTGAACCAAGGCCAGATGGGTTTCAGAATCCATACCTAAGAATTGGGCCTCTATTCTCCGCCCTTCTGATGTTGTGATAAAGATCTCTTCATCCCGGGGAGTAATTAAGGCATGAGTGACTATATGACCGTTTTTGTCGATAACAATCCCTGTGGCAATCTTCCGTACGAGGTTTCTTGCTTCGACCTTAACGACACACGGAAAGACCTTTTCTGTCACATCCTCAATTTCCGGGCCTGTTAATGAGGAGGATTTTCCAGCGGCAACTATAGGGATGGCAAATAAGAGCACAATAAGGCTGAAAATCGCTTTTTGTTTCGAGTTCATTTCTGTATGACCTCCTTAATATTTGATTTCTCTAGTTGTTTTATCAGAGCATTGCTCCAATAAATATATCGTAGGGGGTTCCTGTCTTCTTTGTCGAATCTCCCCCGAATAATCCACACGCTCGATTATGGGAATAGGTTCCATCGTTCTCTGCAGCATACTTCGCTCAAAAGCAGAAGGAATATTACCTTCAAGTTCGGAATATTCCACCGGGGCACTCTGGGGAAGTATTAAGAAATTGATGATGACAAACACAGCGACAGCTGCACTCAACGCCCCTGCCAATGAGAGACGAAGGGTTCTGACTCTAACACGCTTTCTTTTTCTTTCTTGGAGGAGCCGATTGATCCCCGATTCAAAATTCTCAGGGGCCTTTACTCTTTCCAGCTTGTCAAAAAGGTTATAGTCCTGCATTTTTACTCCCCTCATTCCTCGATGAAATTCATTTTAAATGAGCCGTTTTCTAATTCCTTTTTAAGATATTCCCGCCCACGGCTTATCCTTGCTTTAATGGTCCCCAGCGGCTTCTTCAGGATTTGGGCAATCTCTTCCTGGGAGTATCCCTCGATATCCTTTAAAACAACTGGAATTCTGTAGCGCGGGTGAAGGGAATTGAGAGCCATTCTCAAGTTCTTTACCATAGCGTTACTCTCAGGATTCCCCGAAGATGCCTCGTCCGCTGAAAATCTATAGGACACATCATCCAGTGGAACCGTCGAAACACGGTGTCTTTTTTTCATCTCTGTTTTCGCTAAATTGGAAGCAATGGCATAAATCCATGAGGATAATGGTGCCACGGGCTTGTACTTATTCGCTTTGAAATAGACACGCATGAACGTCTCCTGCGCCAATTCTACGGCAATCTGGTAGTCTCCCGTGATCTGCCAAAGGAAATTGACGATTTTATCTTTGTATAAACGGACAATTTCTCCGAAAGCCATTTCATCTCCAGCCTGTACCTGGCGCATAAGCTCCTGCTGCTCCATTCTCACTTTCTTAAAACTTTCATCACTATTGTTTCGTTGCATTTCTTCCTTCTTTGAGCAAGCCGCTTAGAGCGCTTTTAAAATCCTCATTTCCTTCTTTTTAAAAGACTTTAACTATTTGTCTCTTAACACTTTACGAACACTATCATTGTACTCCCTATAGCTGGCAAAGAAAATAGGGAAAGGATTGTAATCCCAATTCCATTATGGCATAAGATCAAGATCCCAGGGGAAAAAAACACTGAAGGATGGATTGAAAAAAAACAACAAAAAGGAGGTGGAAAAAGGGGACGGTTCCCTTATGAGGCAGGTTCGAGTTCGATCATCGGGTTCTCAGAGTCCACCAGGTCGCCTTCCGTGACATGGATCATTTTGATGGTTCCATCTATCGAGGCCTTTATTTCATTTTCCATCTTCATAGCTTCCACAATTGCCAGTGTCTGGTTCTTCCTAACCGTTTCCTGCTCGGCAACATTGATTTTGATGACCTTCCCTGGCATGGGCGCCTTTACCAGAAGCGTCCCCTCAGGGGTTCTCTCCTCTCCGCGTCTGATGCTCTCCCCTCCCTCCTCCGAGGGCTCGGTTACAACGAACTGCTGTCCCCCTATGCAGAAATACCGGTTGTCCCTATCCTGAGCAAAATGAACCAGATAGGAACGTTGTTCCACCAAAATGGAGATCTGGTTAGGGGAAACATACTGGATATCTGCTCTATAAGTCTTTTTATCATCGGAAAAGAAGTAGTGATTATCCTTTTTTTCAAGAGAGATTTTCTGCAGGACATCGTTGATCAAGAATTCAAATTCCACTCTATTTTCCTCCTAACCGCCACCTGCCGAGAGAATGCCAGGGCGAGTAGACCTGCTTCTTCTCTGCCTTCATACCCGTTCCTGAATGGGACGCTTGGAAGGAGTCGAAGGCTGCGGCCAACAGGGCCACCTGGTGTTTCTCTTCCGAAGCCTTGTCTCCTGTCCAATCTCCAAAGTAGTTGGGGATAAAACTCGTAGTGGTCTCCCCTTTTCGGAATCGGGGATCATCGATGACATCCCTCAAGAAAGTTATTGTCGTCTGTATCCCCAATATGACATAGTCATCCAAGGCATTGATAATTCTCTGGCAGGCCATATCTCTGTTTTCTGCCCATACAATCAGCTTGGCCAGGATAGGATCATAAAAAATGGGCACCTCACTGCCGCTGTATATCCCGCAGTCATGACGGACGCCAGGCCCCCGAGGTTCCTTGAGATACAGGACTTTTCCTGATGAGGGAAGAAAGTTGTTGTGAGGGTCCTCAGCATAGATACGGCATTCGATGGCATGCCCTTTCTGCACAAGCTCATCTTGGCTGAAGCGAAGTTTCTCTCCAGATGCGATCAATATCTGTTGGTGCACGAGGTCCACTCCCGTTGTCAGCTCAGTTACCGGATGTTCAACCTGAAGGCGGGCGTTGACCTCCAGGAAATAGAAGTTCTTGTCTTTATCCAACAGAAATTCCACCGTGCCCGCGTTGTTATATCCAGACACCCGCATGACTCTGCGGGCCGTTTCTCCCATCCTGGAACGAAGCTCTGGATCCAGTGCCTGAGAGGGCGTTTCTTCTACGATCTTCTGATGTCTTCTCTGTATGGAGCATTCTCTCTCGAAAAGGTGCACCACATTGCCGTGGTTATCTGCAAGGACCTGAAACTCTACATGTCTGGGTTCCTCGATGTATTTTTCCAGATAAACCGACTCATCCCCGAAGGCGGATTTTGCCTCACGCATGCCTGCCTCGAGTGCAGGAGTGAGATCGTTCTCATTATAAACGACTCTCATGCCTTTTCCCCCCCCGCCTGCGGAGGCTTTGATCATCACAGGATAACCGATCTTTCGGGCCTCTTTTTTAAAGGCCGAGATTTCTCTAACGATCGCTTTCATGCCTGGAATGATAGGAATGCCCGCTTTCTCCAGAGTCTGCCGGGAACGCACTTTATCCCCCACTAATTCCAGAGCATGACTGTTGGGCCCGATGAAGACGACCTTCTCCTTCTCGCAACGGCGGGCGAATTCGGCGTTCTCTGCCAAGAATCCATATCCAGGATGAATGGCTTCGGCTCCTATTTGCTTGGCTGCATCGATAATTCTATCCATATCAAGATAGCTCTCTACAGCCGGTGGAGGACCGATGCATACTGCCTCATCCGCTATCTGCACATGAAGGCTGCGGCGGTCGACCTCGGAATATACAGCTACAGTAGAGATTCCCATTTCCTTGCAGCCCTTGATAATCCGAACAGCGATCTCCCCTCTGTTGGCGATAAGAATCTTTTTGAACATTTGTGTTTTTAATTTCCTTTTCACCATCATTCTGACCATTCGGGTTTTCGTTTCTCCAGGAAAGATGCCATGCCTTCCTGCCCTTCCTGGCTTATCCTCAGATTTGCGATCATTCTCGCGGTGAATTCTTTGGCCTCTTCCAGGCTCATCTGCGGGACACGAAAGATCAACTCCTTGCAGTTGGCCAGTGCTTCCGGTCCTGAAGTCAGCAGAAGACCGACCAACTCCTCGACCTTCTCTTCCAACTGGCTTCGGGGGACCACCTCGTTGATCAAGCCTATCTCTTGAGCTTTATGCGCGGTAATTCTCTTTCCGGTAAGGAAATACTCGCGCGCTTTGCTCTCTCCGATCTTACGGATCACATAGGGAGAGATGGCTGCGGGAACCAGCCCGATTTTCACTTCGCTCAAGCCGAATTTTGCTTCTTCGGAAGCGATGGCAATATCACAGGCCGACAGGAATCCATTTCCGCCCCCGATGGCTGTCCCGTTCACCATGGCTATGGTAGGCTTGGGCAGCATGTAGAGCTTGTGAAGAGCCTCTGCCAGGGCAAGGGATTCCTCCAGGTTTTGTTCATAGGAATAGTGGATGATTTCCTTCATCCAGTTGATGTCGGCTCCGGCACAGAACGATTTGTCTCTTCCGGTCAGGACAACCACCCGAACAGATTCATCGGATTTCACCTGCTCAAGAGCCTCGGAGACCTCGGAAATCATGGTGGCATTGAAGGCATTATGGACCTCAGGCCTGTTAAATGTTATGCGTGCGGTCTTGTTGTCCACAGCCACCAGAAGGGTTTGGTATTCTTTCTCTTCCATGATTACATCCTGAAGATACCGACTCTATAATCCGGGATGGGAGCATTCAGGCTCATGGATATGCCCAGAGCAAGGGCGTGCCGTGTCTCCAGAGGATCAAGAACGCCGTCGTCCCAGAGCCTGGCTGTACTGAAATATGGACTGGCCTCGTGCTCGTATTTTTTCAAAATAGGCTCTCGCATCTTTTGAATTTCCTGTTTGGTCATCTTCTTTCCCTGCGCCTTCAGTCTTTTCACTTTCACAGTGACCAACACATCTGCAGCCTGCTCACCGCCCATCACACTGATACGGGCATTGGGCCACATCCAGAGCAGGCGGGGCGCGTAGGCCCTTCCACACATGGCATAGTTACCGGCGCCGTTGGAAGCCCCGACAATCACCGTAAACTTGGGCACATCGGCATTGGCCACAGCATGGACCAGCTTGGCACCATCCTTGGCAATGCCTCCATGCTCATACTGCTTGCCCACGATAAAGCCCGTGATGTTCTGGAAAAAGATCAATGGAATCTTCCGCATGGAACAGAGCGTGACGAAGTGGGCTCCTTTGAGTGAGCTTTCGGAGAACAACACTCCGTTGTTGGCCAAAATACCGACTGTATAGCCCATGATGTGAGCAAACCCGCACACGATTGTCTGACCGTAAAGCTCTTTAAACTCCTGAAACCGGCTGCCGTCCACGATCCGGGCGATGACTTCCCGGAAATCATAAGGCTTGCGTGTGTCTCGAGAGACGATTCCATAAATTTCCTCGGGGTCGTAATAAGGATCTTCAGGCTCGGTTATGTCCAGCTCGAACTTCTTGGGTGGATCCAATGTCTCGACGATGTTTCGAGCGATCTCGAGGGCATGGGAGTCATCTTGGGCATAATAGTCAGACACTCCGGAAATACGGCAGTGCACATCAGCCCCTCCCAGTTCCTCGTCAGTAACATCCATTCCTGTAGCGGCTTTAACCAGAGGTGGTCCTCCAATAAAGATGGTTCCCTGCTGCCTCACGATCACAGTTTCGTCACTCATGGCTGGCACATATGCTCCTCCTGCCGTGCAGGAACCCATCACGATGGAAATTTGAGGAATTCCCAGACCCGAGAGTCTGGCCTGGTTATAGAATATACGGCCAAAATGTTCCTTATCCGGAAAAGTGCCGGCCTGAAGGGGCAGGAATATCCCTCCGGAATCGACCAGATAGATGCAGGGCAGACGATTCTCCAGTGCAACCTGCTGGGCACGGATGTGCTTCTTGATGGTCATCGGGAAATAGGTCCCACCCTTGACCGTGGCATCATTGGCCACGACAAGGACCTCTCGTCCGTGGACGACTCCGATCCCGGTTACCATTCCCGCACTGGGTGCTTCGTTATCATACAGATCATATGCAGCTAAAGGGCTCAGTTCGAGAAACGGCGTATTTTTGTCGAAAAGTTTCTCCAATCTCTCTCTTACCAAAAGCTTTTCTCTCGACTTGTGCAGATCTCTGTACTTCTTCGGACCTCCCTCTTGAATCTTGCCCAGCCTCTCCTTGTAGGTTTCGACTTCTCTTTTTAGACTTTCGAAATTCTCCTTGTATTGTTTGCTTTTGGTATCCACTTTGCTTTCGATTCTGTACATATCTCACTCCCAAGAGATTATGTTAACCTGGATTATTCATAAAAATTGCCGATGCTTTCCGTCATTATAATAAAGATTCTTTCAAGAAGGAACTTATTATATGCCAGTCGAGCAACAAAGGCTAGGAATCAAACTTTACTCCCAGCAAAGTTTTGTGCCTTTTTTACACTTTATATAACTAGGAGTTATAATCCCGGAGAACAGGCCTTAAGAATTCCCATTGGCCGGAACGAATTTGTATCCATAACAAAGGATGCCCGACTCCCCCTCTTGAAAGATCTTGCGGAACTCCAGCTTGACCGGCATCCCGACTTTTATATCCTCGAAGCCGCAATCCACGATCTGGCCTGTCAATTTTACGCCGTCTTCCATTTCGGCTATCCCTACAGCATAGGGAGCTTGATCCACAAATTGATGGGGCGGAACCCGGATAATGGTATAAGTCAGGATTTTTCCCTTTTCAGCCAGCTTGGCTTGCTCCAGTTCCTGGCTGTTACATTCCGAACAGATGAGGCGTGGGGGGAAAAATTTCGTTCCGCATTTCTTGCACTGGTTCGCTTCGAACCTATATCTCTGAGGAATCTCTCTCCAATATCTCGATGGTGTAGGCATTTGATCCTCCTTCTTTATTCTCTCTCAAAAATGTGCACAACTGTGCTGCCGCCGCTTCCGCCCATGTTTTGAGTCATCCCGATGCGTGCATTCTTCACCTGCCTGTCTCCCACTTCTCCGCGAAGCTGCTTACAGATTTCGACGATCTGAGCCACGCCTGTGGCACCCACAGGGTGTCCTTTGGACTTCAAACCTCCGCTTGCATTTACCGGAATTTTGCCTTCGAGCGATGTCAGCCCTTCCTCAACCGCTCTCCCACCCTGGCCTTTTTCCACGATTCCCAGAGCCTCCATGACACAGATCTCTGCGATCGTGAAACAATCGTGGACCTCCAGCACATCGATCTCGTCTGGACCCTTTCCAGCCATTTCATAGGCTTTTTTCCCTGCTTGATAGGTGGCTTCGAGCCAAGTGACATCCTGGCGTGAACTCAGTGCGATTCTGTCAGTGGCATGCCCGCTTCCGATGATTTTGACCACAGGCTTTCCCATTTCCTTAGCCATCTCTGCAGGGCAGATGATCGCAGCAGCTGCTCCATCCGTTATCGGAGAACAATCCAAGATCCTCAACGGATCTGCCACCATAACTGAATTGAGCACATCCTCGATCGTGACCTCGAACGGGAACTGGGCCAATGGATTTTTGGCTCCGTTTCGGTGATTTTTCACTGCAACCATGGCTAACTGTTCCCGGGTTGTCCCGTATTTTTCCATGTGGGCTCTTGCTATCAGAGCATAAAGCCCAGGAAACGTTATACCGTGGTATCCTTCATATTCCTGGTCTGCTGCCGTACCGAGAGCATAGGTCGCTTCATAGCCGTTGACATCGGTCATTTTTTCGATTCCGCCCACCAGGACTATATCGCTCATTCCTGAAGCCACTTCCATCAATCCCAGCCTGAATGCCAGGCCTCCCGAGGCACAGGCAGTTTCCACTCGCGTTGCCGGAACCGGTGTCTGTCCGAGATAATCTGCTAACAAGGACGCGATGTGTTCTTGACCGGTGAACAACCCTGACGACATAGAGCCGACATACATGGAGTCGATCCGGTCGACTCCTGCATCCTTCATTGCCAGAAGAGCTGTCTCTACAAAAATTGTCCTCAGGGATTTTTCCCACAGCTCACCCCATTTTGTCATTCCTGTACCGATTACTGCTACATCTCTCATACTCTCCTCCTAGTCTGCCTTCCTGATCTTGTGGCGGAATTTTGCATACTCTCCGTACTCGAGGTATTTTATATTTCTTTCCAGAAGATCCCTTGTTTTGGGAGCTAAGTCCCTTACTTCATCGATCCGTTCGGTGACCTCGAAGACGAACGCATCTGAACCAGCACCCGACCCATAGGACACAATCAGGATCATGTCTCCGGGTTGGGAAATATCCAGTGTCGCTGTCAATCCCAAAGGAGAAGAGCCTGAATAAGTGTTGCCCAACTTATTGACCAGCCATCCGGGCTCGATCTGCTCTTTCTGGAAGCCCAGCATCTTCCCCACTCGGAAGGGGAATTTTCCGTTCGGTTGGTGAAAGATAACATATTTAAAATCTGCAGGCTTCATCCCTGCTTTTTCCATGATTCCTTGTCCTGCTCCTATGATGTGCTTGAAATAAGCCGGATCGCCTGTGAATCGACCTCCATGCTGGGGATAGTACTGGTATTCTCTTCTCCAGAAGTCAGGCGTATCCGTCATGTAAGCATAGGTTGCGACAGCATTGGCTACTATATTCTCCTGGCCGAAGATAAAAGCCGCTGCTCCGGCTGCAGCCGAATACTCCAGAGCATCACCGGGCGCTCCCTGCGAGGTGTCCGCCCCGACAGCCAGTCCATACTTTACCTCTCCTGCTTTGACCAGGCTCAAGGCAACGAACATCCCCTCTGTACCTGCTTTACAGGCAAACTCGAAGTCAGCCGTGTGCGCCTCAGGCGTAGATCCCAGAGCTTCGGCCAGCACGGTCCCACTCGGCTTGACAGCATAAGGGTGGGATTCTGATCCAATATAGACAGCACCGATTTCTGCCGGATTGATCTTTGCTCTCTTCAATGCATTTTTGGATGCCTCAACAGACATGGTTATGGTATCCTGGTCTGGAGAAGGAACGGATTTCTCTTCCAGCATCAGGCCTCTCTTGTAGCTTGGCGCATCTGCTCCCCATACTTTGGCAATCTCTTCCACCTTGATGCGGTTTCGGGGAATGTAGGCGCCGTACCCAATAATACCTTCCATTTAGTGCCTCCCTGTCGAAAAAAAGTGTTGAAAAGACATGAACAATTGAATGAAAAAATTACCTTTAATTTGACCAAATATCGTTGCATATATTCCCTCTTTAGTCAAGAATAAAAGGAGGAAACTACCCTAGATTGACAGATTTTAGCAACGAAAATAGAATGAGAGGGCGCGGAACTTTTTTAAACCAGCTATCGTCTATCAAGGTGTGATTAGTGCAAATAGAAAGGATTGTTCGAGGATGTACAGAAGGCAAAGAAGGAGCCTGGCAAATGCTGGTTAACGCATACTCCAAAAGAGTTTTCAACCTCGCGTATCAGTTCGCAGGCAGCTATGAAGAGGCCGAAGACCTGACCCAGGATATATTTCTAAAGCTTTACAATTCGATCACTAAATACGATTTCGAGAAAAACTTCACTGCCTGGCTTCTCACGCTAGCCAGAAACCATCTGATCGATCAGTACCGGAAGACGAAGTGGGAGAAGAAATCCCGGGATGAATTTGATGAGCATTATCTCTCGGCAGGAATAAACTCCAGTCCTGAGGAAAGCGTTTTATCCCAGGAAAGCAAAAAAATCGTCTGGGAAGGATTCAAATATCTATCCTCAGAAATCAGGATGGCCGTCATCCTCAGGGATATCCAGGGCAAAAAATACGAAGAGATCGCCGAGATCATGGAGCTTCCTTTAGGAACGGTCAAGTCCCGTGTCAACAGAGGAAGGCTTCAACTGGCAAAAATCCTCAAGGAAAAAAAGGAGAAAGGCAATGGAATGTAAGACCATCGAAGACCTCTTGTCTCCTTATTTAGAGGATGAACTGACCCAGGAAGAAAGACAATCCATGGAAGAGCATCTCCGATCCTGCCAGAGCTGTGCGGAGCTGCTGTCTTTTATGGAAGAGGCTCGAGTTTCATTGGCCACTCTTCCGGAGCTCGAAATCAGTGAAGATCTGACGAAAAAACTTTATGATCTGCCCCAGAAAAAGAAGAAATTCAGCTTGGTGTTCGATTTTCTCCTTCGCCCCTCACTCCAGCCAGTCATGGCTGCGGCTACGGTCTTACTTGTCGTCGTCTCTTTCTACATGTTTCATCCTAACAGAAGCGCTATCGACAGAGCTCTAGAACGCCAGCTTCACATCGGATACAGCAAAGTCGAGAAGCTGTATGCCGAAGCAGAATCAATTACTCACTCATTGAATGAGTATAAGGATAATCTTCTCGTTTCCATAAAAAAATTAAAGCCTTTTAGAGGAAATGAGGATAACCAATCGAAAACATAAAATGGAGGTATAAAATGGAAGAAAAAGTTGTGGTGAAAAAACCCCCCAAATCTTCGTTCCTTGCCGGAGTCCTGGCTTTCTTTTTTCCATTCGGAGCAGGACAGCTCTACAACAACCAATACCGTAAGGCTTTAGTCTTTTTCTTTGTTTTTGCGGGATTGGTCACACTCAATTCACAAGGAGAGGCTGGTCAGCCCTTTCTCGGGCTCATGCTTGCAGGTTTCTATTTCTATCAGCTCTTTGACGCTGTACAGACTTCAGGCCGAATCAACCGAAGGGCTCTCCAAGGGGAAGAAGATATCGTCGAAGTCGAAGAAGTCCCTGAGTTTGTTAAAACCGGTTCTATTTTCTGGGGCATCGTTTTGATCGCCTTGGGAATATTTCTGATATTCGCCAACTTCGAGCTTATGAGTTATGACACCGTTTTCGAATTCCTGATTCCCTTCGCTGTGTTTGTTGTTGGATTGAAACTTGTCGTTGATCATTACAGCAAATCCAAAGAGGAAAAGTAGAGGAGGATAAAATGACAATACGAAGAAATGGCGGAAAATTGGCCTGGGGACTCGTCCTGATCGCTCTCGCTTTGATCATCTTTTTGAGTAATTTGAATGTTTCCGTTTGGGATTTTATTGCCCGAATCTGGCCGGTCGTACTGATACTCTGGGGAGGCTGGAAGCTCTATTACGGATTGAAGGAACGCCGAGAAGAGTTGGAAAAGATTCAGGAATAAAAAATGAAAGCCAAAGAAATCATCCTGCTCATCGTAATCGTTGCTGCGGGCATAATTTTTTACCATGCACAGACAGGAAAAATCTGGATCGATTGGGAATGGGAAGAAGGCATCTATTTCGGTCAGGAAGAATTTGTGTATGAGGAAAGCGAAGATATCGAGCCTCCCTTCCCAGGAGTCCTCCATGTGGTAAATGCCCATGGAAATGTCGAAGTACACGGAACCCAGCAGGAATCAATCTCAATCACTCTCGAAAAACAGATCTACAGAAGGAGACAGAAGCAGGCTGACGAAGTTGCCGATAAGCTGGAAATGGCGATCCAAAAGAACAGCAGGAGTATCGAGGTATCGACAAACCGTGAGGATTTTCGCAAAACACATTTCAGGACCAACTTCAAGATTTATGTCCCCAAATCCATGGAACTATGGGTAAAAAATTCCTACGGTGTAGTGGATGTTTCCAACACTGGAGACACGGATATCGACAACCGTTACGGCAAAGTTTATGTCTCGGACATCGCCGGGAATCTGACCGTTGAGAACAGCTACAAAGAGGTGGAAGTGGAGAACATTCAATCCGACTGTCAGATACGAACTCGGAGTTCTTCAGTGAGGATCGACAATGTCGGTGGAGAGGCACGAATCGAACACAGATATGGCAAGATCTCTCTCGAGAATATCGATCAGGATGTAACTGTGGATGGTTCGAACTCCGAGGTTTTCGGACAAAATATCGGTGGTTTACTGGATATCCAGACCTCTTACAGGAAGATCGGACTTATCGATGTGGGTCGAGTAAAAATCAGAGCGAACAACACCAGGATCGAAATCGATGGGGCAGAAGAATCTGTCGATATCGAAGATAAATATGCAAGAATCAACCTGAATAACATCCAGGGCAACCTCCGGGTCGACGGAAGGAATCTCGAAGTCTACGGGAAATCTGTCGTTGGCGAGACGATCACCATTTCAACGAACTACAGAACACTGGAGCTTACAGAATTTCAAGGTAAAACAGAAATCGTCCATTCGAATGGGGATGTGTACCTGGATCCCCTGCCCCTTACTCAGTCCATCGAGGTCAACGGACGCTATACAGACATAAGATTTTCCTGGCCTCAAGGAGGAAGATACCCGATCGAAGCGAAGGTCAAGGGTGGAGATATCGATTGGGGCGTGGCGGTGGGACTTTCTCAAGAAGAAGAAAACGGCTATTCCATCGTCAAAGCCTTTGCAGAAGAACAAGATAAGCCATCGATCCTTCTCTTCACGACCTATGGATCGATCAAAATAGAAGATTTTTGACACGTTCCTGAGCAGCTAGATCAACAGGAATAGAGCAGAACCTAAAGTAACAAAAAGGGTCCGTTCGCGGGAACGGGCCCTTTTTTTATACCCTCAGGTATATACCGGACTCAATAGGATTCTACACCGTTTTATACAGAAGGACATTCAATTGTCATTGCGATGAGCGGAGAGAAGAGGCAATCTCTTAAGGAAGAAATTCTATTAAGGCAGGGAATCAGGAGTTTTTATTTCTGTTTTTCCAGTTATAAATCTTTTCCTGTAGGCAGCCATTGATCTTGATGTTGAAGTAAGAAATGTTATTGGCAAGATCTTTTTTATACTTGGTAACATAACGGACAAAGTCCATCTCTTTTTTGAATCTAAGCAGGTTTTCGAACTCGGCCACCTCATCATTGAGTTCGATTATGTAGTGATTGATGGTGCGGTATTGGGAATTGATATCGATAAGATCCTCTCCACTTAATTTATTGAAGTCGATGTACGGTGGAAGAGATTGAAGGAGCAATAAACTTTCGCTGGAGAGTTCGTTCACATACTCTTTGATTTCCTGGAAGAAGGATTTATATTCAAGGGGCTTCTTCAACTTCTCCTCGGCTTTATCAAGCAGAGTATCGTACTGATCCTTCAGAGAGTGGATCAACTCTTTAACACCTAGGTATTTTCTTTTGAACTGAAACAGATCGATAAAATCCCTGCCGATGTAAATCTTATCCTGGTAATGGGTCATCAGTTCCCGAGGGGAATGGGTATAAAACTTAATCTCGTATCGTCTTCCCTCTGAATCTCTCTCCCTCAGCCTCGCTAAGACCAAGAAATTGTTCTGCTCGATAAAATAGGAATTCACATCGAGTAGAACGGAATAGACCGTTAGATTCTGAATGATGTATTCTTTGAGGTAATTAAGGATGGTCTCTTTTTTCTGGATAAAATCACTGATGGTTTCATTCGGAGTCGGATTTATGACTGAATAGGAAGGAGAAAGGAGATAAAGCACAGGCCCTGTCCCCACCTCGAGATATAGATGGTTCAAAGCTTTCTGGTGGAGGTCATCCAGGAGGATGGATTTCAACGGAGGCAGTGTTTTGACCTCGAGTCTTGAGAGCTCTTCAACCTCATTCATCTCTTTAATCCCTAATTGAGGGGGAATATTATCATTTAAAAGAAAAAAAATCAACATCACATCAATCAGGTTCGATCCTGTGGGTCCAAGCCGGATTGTCATATCTTTCTGCTTGGATCTTCTTGATTGCCTCTTTTTCAGGCGAGGAAAAAGATTTTGGGTTCAGGCGAATGTTGAAATGTTCGGATATCCCTGACTGAAGATGCTCTACGACCCAGTCAAAGTCAACCTCTCTTTCTAAGATGTCGGATAGAGATGTCATATTCATCCTGAACGCTTCTCTGTTCAGTTTTGATATGAATTTCAGAAGCCCTTCACCTTTTTTTAAAGGAATCGAGCCATGCTGGATAAATTTGTCGCCAGTCCGTTTCTGAGCGCTTCCGATGATTTTTTTCCCATCTATTTCGATCTCATTCTGTGCAGGGTGAGAAAAACAGGGCAAAAGTCCTCTTGCATAGGATGAGGGTGTGGATGCAGCAAGACTGCACTTGATCCCCATTTTTTCCAGTCCCCTCATAAGAGCTTCTGAGATCAACCTGTAGGAATCCATGAGCTTCGAAGTGAAAAGCTCGCTATCGGAAGAGCATATACTGTAGGTAACTTCCTGATGATGGAGGACCAGTTTTCCGCCTGTCATTCGACGGACGACATCGATGCCCATCGCCCGACATTTGCCCAGGTCAACAATCCTAGTTGCATTTTGAGAGTATCCGATGGAGATGGTGGGTCTTTCCCATTGGTAAAACCGGAGATAGGTGGTGGGCTCTTTCCCCAGGGACTGGAACAAATAATCGTCCACTGCCATATTCCAGGAGCCTCTTTGTGGGATTTTTCCCAGGAGCAGGTGCCATTCTTTCATGTCATTCAGGCGATCAAATATTTGTCAATTCAATAACTCGAACTCGAAGGAGTAAGAATAAGCATTAAATTTTTTCATGGTTGTTTCTAGTATATATTGATAGCGCTATTCTGGGAAGGGGAACAAGCTAAGTTATTAAGGTATGACCCTAATAAAAGAAAGAGCGGGCAACGGGATTCGAACCCGCGACCCCGAGCTTGGGAAGCTCGTACTCTACCGCTGAGTTATGCCCGCTCACTCTTCTAAGTCATTGATATCATATGACTTACATTACACGCTTTTCTGATTGTGCCCAAATTGTGTCTGTCCGGGATATAGAGCATATTCTGTTAACTGCCCAGTGTTTGTGTCCCGGGATCAAATGAGCATATCGCATCGTAGTTGTGATGTCTCTGTGCCCAAGAAGCTCTTTAACCGTGACAAGATCAACACCGTTCATTATGAGGTAACTGGCGAATGTGTGCCGGAACGTGTGAATACTCACGTCTTCAATTCCAAGCTTCTTTGTCAGCCTCCAAAAGTTCTCCCAGAGTGCCTTATCATACTTCTTTACCCCATCTCTTTCAAGAACACATCCCTTTTTTGATCGGTAAAGCTTGAAACTTTCCAAGAATGCAGGTGTTATCTTAGAGAGCTTATTAATCCTATGGAAGCTTGCTCTGAACTTCTCGAACAGAGAGATTACTGTCTTGAATTTCTCCACAGTTTTCGGTTTCACATGTGCTTCGGCGTAAGTTGAAAAATTTTCAAAGAACTCATCAACGGCAGCGTCCTGGGGAATCTTCAGCTCTTCTCTTGCGATCTGCAGCTCAATTTCCTTGAGCCGCAATCCAGCATACTTTTTAAGTTTCCCCTGGCTTTTCCTATACCTCTTCCCATCGGCATAATAGTCAATGTACCAGTACTTCCCACGTTTAAACACGTGTCCCATTTTGGATATTTTCTCCTGTTTACAGCCATTGATCTATTTCCGACTCTATAAATCTTAAATGCTTTCCCAGCCTTCTACAAGGGAATTTTTTTCTCTCTTGCCCATTTGTAAATAGTCTTTTTAGGTATTTTGAAGCTTTCACTCAGCTCGTCAATTGTTAAAATTCCTAGCATCTCCCTTATCCCCTCTTGATTTTGTTGTTTCAGCCTGAGAATTTTCTTTCCATGTTTTCCTGGCATGGTACCCTTTTCAAGCTTGCCTATTTCTTCAGCCTCCTTAATAGCTTTTCTAATTGTGTTTGGATGCGCCTTAGACAAAAATTTAGTTATTAAAAGTTGCGGCAGCAGGGTGAGATGTATAGCTCTCAGGATGAGAGGTTGCTCAGTAGCGCGTCGATTAAATCACGAACTTGCAGTCGTGCGGCGTCCTCGAGAATCCAGTCATTTTTGTCTGCGTGGGGGTCTCCGTCTAAGTGTTTGCGCAGGTTGTTGAGCAGCGAGTTGGCTTCTTCGGTCTCTCCGCTTAACAAGTGTTCCTCGACATCATGGAGGATGCTGTTGATGGCGGTTCGGTGGCCATGGTCGCTTTTTCCGCTTTTGAAGACACTGGATGGCAAGTTGTTGACGACGTTCTGGATGAATTCCACATCTTCTCCGTCCAATAGACCATCGTCGTCGGTGTCAGGATCAAGAGGATCAGTGCCCATTGATACCTCGTAGCCATCCATCAACCCATCGCCATCGGTATCAGAAGCCAAGGGATCCGTTCCAATGGAGATTTCGTCACCATCTGGCAGTTCGTCATCGTCACTGTCAGAATCAAGCGGATCAGTACCGTGGACATTAACCTCATCACCATCGTTCAATCCGTCGTCATCACTATCTTCATCCTCAGGATCTGTATTGTAGGTATGAAGTTCCTCGTAGTCTGTCAATCCATCACCATCAGTGTCAATACCAGGATCCAGTGCAACATCGAGTTGAACAAGCGGCACGCTGCCTGCGCCGCTGAGCACGTCTACAGAGATCGTCTGCGTACGATAGCCAACCACAATAAACTCAAAGGTCCAGGTGCCAAACTCTAAAAGGCGAAGGTGTCGCCCGAAAAGCGAATCAGCCGCACGGAAGAGCATGTCGAGATCCCCGTTACCATCTAAGTCGAGATCATCTTGATCAACATCGCCATCGCCATCAGTATCATCGATTTCCAGCACCTGAACTGATGCAGCCAATGGATCGCCCGTCAACCCGTCATAAACCAAACCAGTTACGCCAGGACCTGTAAAAGTGAACCCACCAACAGAGCTGAAGAGAAAGTGGCGCAAAAGACCTTTGATTCCATCCAGATAACTAAAGACATACTCCTGGGCTGCGTCCAAGCGCGTCTGCTGAGCGGCAGTGTAGCTGTCCAGGTCCACATTATAAAAGCACGCGTCGACCCAATCGTCACCAGAATTAGTCTCAAGCATGTAATCGAACATACCTGTGACTGCGTGGTTATTGCAGTTTGACTGCCCAATGGCTCCTGCGTCTTCAATACTTGGCCTATCGAGTGGGCTGCCACCCCTAGAAACCATAACTGCATCAGCAATCACAGCAGCAATATCTATGATGCGCTCCCGGTCGGGTGGATTAGGGTATACACTGGGCGGGACTGGGTTCCAAGGATACATAATCTCACCAACAGTTCCACCACGGCCAGAATGGAAAGTTATGCCAAAGGCTGGGCGCTGGTCAATGACAAAATTGCGAAACGCTTGAGTCTCAGGCTCTGAGCCAGCATAAGGTCCTCGATAAGTGTCGCTGTTTATAGGGACTACATCGGCTTGATCCCATCGAAATTCGAAGTTGCGATTTATGTCGACACCGCTGGTGTTTGGATCGAGTGTGTTAGGACCGTTCTTCCGCCAGATGTTATCATACCCGTAAGGGTTGATCACGGGAATGATCCAAATTTCATACGCATCGACCCAATCCTGGATCTCAGGATCCGTCGTATAGCCCTCCGTTAGGGTTTCGATGAGGTGGAGCATCACGCGAACTCCTAATGGTTCATCCCCATGGATTACACCAACGAACAGAAACCCAGGTTCATCTTCATCAACGTCAGGATTATCAGAGATTTTCAAGGCTACCAGATCTCTTGGGACCGCTTCGTCACTTGATCCAATGGTATATGTGGCTGCGATCGGTGAATTGAAGCCGAGGTCATCTAGAAAATCTACCAGCTCATCATAAGTTGGGTAGAAGCGGTCAAAATCTCCAACATACGCTGCTCCACCTTCACTAGGCAACGCAGAGTACAACAATGCTCCGACAAAAATCACAAAAAGTAGTGAAATCATCTTTCTCATGGCTAAACCTCCTTAGTTTTCCTAAATTTATGATTTATCTTAACCCAGATTTAAAATTTAGGCAATAATACTCTATAATAACCAGTCGACTTAAATATAAGATCATGATGAAGTGATGCACCTCCTCCGGGAGTTTGATAGACTACCCGTTGAGAATTCTGAATTTAGGAAGTGCACGGATGAATTATGTCGGTATTGACCATCATCGTCAAAAGTCGCACATCACCTGGCTTAATGAGAAAGGCGAGGTGTTGAATTCAGGGCGAGTAGCCAAGGAATAGTCGCAGGTGTCAAATTGAAATTGATGTGTGAGTTAGGAGCTCCTTAATCCATCCAGCCTCTTCCTCGCATCCTCTATCTCAGCAATACCAGGATCAGCGCCCTTTCAGAGGTCGAGGTATTTCTCTTGTTGTTATTTCTTCTCATCCACCGGAAGGTTCATCTTCTGCAGCAGGTCCTGATAACGCGGTTCGTCCTTCAGAAGATCGAAGAAAAGGGGTGTCACACCAATAATAAGCATGTTGGCATCACGCACTTCAACACCTTTTTCCAGCCAGTCAAGGGTTTTTTCTTTATTTCCTGCATATGCATAAACTTGTGCAACATTCCAAGGGAGAACATAGGTGACTTTCGCTAATTCTTCCCACATCTCAGCGGCGCTTTTCATAGCCCCCTTATAGCCTGCTTTCTCATAATCGCGAGTCAGGGCTTTTATACCTTCCTTAAAATCAATCGACTCATAGCAGGCCTTTATTTGTTCAAAGGCATTTTCATACATCCCCTTCTGATGAAAGACTTGAGCGAGCACCTCGGTTGCTCCAGTGTGATTAGGTACAATTTTGAGAGTTTTTTGTAACTGCTCGATAGCCTCGTCATAACGGCGCATGAATACTAGGTCCACACCATACATGTACTGGAACATGGAATTGAAAGGATCCAATTCTAGAGCTCGTTCCATTTGAACGATCGCCTCGTCCGGGCGGTGCATATTGAACAAAAATTGAGCATAGTAACCACGGACATCCGGATAGTTGGGATTGAGCTCAATGGCTTTCCGAAAGGAGGCTTCCGCTTTTTCCCAATCCCAGTCCACAACGTATCTGATCACCGCCAATACGTAATGAGCTTCCGCCAGGGTGTCATCCAACTCCATGGCCCTTTTTGCCGCTGCTACAGCTTTTGGTGCCGCTTCATTGAATGGCACAATTCCAGCCGACGCGTAGAAAACCCAGAAGAGGCCAATACCCATATGAACCACAGCAAAATCCGGATCTTTCTCCAGAGCGGATTCAAAGTATTGGCGCGCAGCTTCAAGATCCTCCGGGTTATATCTTTGCCAGTGGAACATACTCTTGAGATAAGCGTCATAAGCATCGGGGTTGACCTGGCGGGCGCCGGCGAGGCGTGTTTCATCTTGGGCCGTCAATTTGACCTGGGTGTTTTCGGCAATGGCGCCGGCCATT
>Ga0209427_10002576_pt1 | contig 21323 bp, 24 predicted proteins | sample DeeMarSWOR136_30_FD_187465 | JGI IMG/M metagenome (GOLD analysis project Ga0209427, IMG submission 187465) | Marine sediment microbial communities from White Oak River estuary, North Carolina - WOR-1-36_30 (SPAdes) (version 2) | ecosystem: Environmental > Aquatic > Marine > Intertidal zone >...
ACAAATGTACAGACCAGAAGCATTATTGGCAGAAGGGACATTTTAATTAAACTCCACTTTCTTCCCCCTCTCCTGCGGAACAATCCTTCGCCTGCCCTGAAAATCTTTTTCCAGTTCGGAACCTTCAAACAACCGGTCAAGAAAAACGGAAAGTGCTGCAACTTCCGAGTGCGGCTGGCTGCCGACGGCAATATTATAATCCGCAAGTTCATAAACATCTGAAGGAACCTTCTTCCCGCCGACAATAACCATTATATTTTCCCGGGCTTTTAATTTTGCAAGGTCAATATCATTAATATTAATCCCGTACATCGTCAGGTGAACCTTTACGCCCTTAAAATCCCTGATGTAATTTCTCCAGGAGTCAGTGAATTTAATTTTAAATTTCCCGCCCCATGAATCGGAAATCGCATCAACGCTTTTTTTGATTCGCAAATCTTTCGCGTCAAAAACAATTTTCTCCGCTCCAAGCGCCCTTGAGACAAGAGCAAGATGCGTGCTTATTCTTTTATCCCGTTCAAACCTGTGACCCAGGCGAAGAACCGCTACATTCATATAAGAATTTAAATAAGGTAATTATTAATTTATTGAATAATTTAATACATAAAAATATTAAAATCAAAATAAAAATCATTAAGAAATGAAAATCAAAAAATGAAAAAAATAAAGGAATTATGGGTTAATGCAAGCCAGGACACGCCCTGGACTCATAGAAAAAGCATTGTGACGGATGCTCTGGAAACAGGGGCGGATGTTGTTTTTGTAAATGAAGGTGAATCCGGGAAAGTTCATGAATTGGGGAAAATAAAGACCGTCGCAGATGACGACAATGCGGATATTGTTCTTACCGGAGACATTGAAATTTTAAAATCAATTAAAAAAGTTAAAGGTAAGGTTTCTGCATTCTACAGGGAAATTCGCGGCAAAGAGGATGAGGAAGAGATTGGAAAGGCAGGAAAATTCGCTGATTATGTTGTTGTAAATGCAAGGGACTGGAAGATAATCCCGCTGGAAAATTTGATTGCGCTGCTTCAAAATGAATGTAAAATTATTTTTGAGGTTGAAACGATAGAGGATGCAAAACTTGCACTCCAGACAATGGAAGTGGGGGCTGACGGCGTTTTAGTTGACGGCGCGGCAAAGGATTACATAAACAAGGTTAAAAAAATCAAGGAATTTATTGAAGATTTGAAAACCGAAAGATTAAACCTTGTTCCGGTAAAGATTACAAAAATTGAGCCGGCGGGAATGGGCGATCGGGTTTGTGTTGATACCGGCTCAATGTTAAATATCGGGGAGGGCATGCTTATCGGTTCCCAGTCAAACGGGATGTTTTTAGTTCACTCCGAGACCATAGAAACGCCCTATGTTGCGACCCGCCCGTTCAGGGTAAATGCAGGAGCGGTTCACGCATACATCAGGGTTCCCGAGGGAAAGACAAAATATTTAAGTGAAATTTCGGCAGGAGATGAAGTACTTGCGGTTGACTTTAAAGGAAAAACAAGAGCAGTCATCGTGGGCAGGTCAAAAATTGAGAAAAGACCGCTGATGCTTATTGAAGCAGAAGCAGAAGGCAGGAAATTCTCAACGCTTTTGCAGAACGCAGAAACCATACGATTGGTTGATAAATCGGGTAAAGCAATTTCCGTTGTTGACCTTAAAGTCGGTAGCGAGGTTCTCAGCTTTGTTGAGGAGAAAGGCAGGCACTTTGGAATGAGTGTTGAGGAGAGCATTGAGGAGAAGTGATTGTTGAAATAATTTAAATTAAATTCAAAATATTATTGAAATTTTTGATTACAAAAACCCCTAAAAACGCCAGACAACAATTAACGAAATAAGAATAATAATTAAAATTAACCACATCCACCAGTATTCCTGATTCCTGATTATTTCAACTCCGACCTCCGACCTTTCATAATTCGGGGGCTTGCTTGCAAATACGGTATACCTGCCTTTTCCTTCTTCATCAAGATTTACGCGGACAATTCCTTCCATATCGGTGGATTCAATTATCTTGCCTTTTGGTGTTTTTATTGAAACATCAACCGCTTGCAGGGGCTTACCGGATGTTGTGATTTTAATTACAAGTTCCTTTTTGTCAAGAACTGTGTCAATTCCTATCGGTACTGATTCCACGACAAAACTATCTTTTGCACCGCCGTAATTTTCCTTTGTTGCAAAAATCCTGTAATTATCTGAAAATTCCGGTGTGAAAGTTAACCCGGATGATGTCTCCTCTATTTCAACTCCTGTTCTTTCACCCTCTATTGTGATTTTCGCAGGCACCGGAGCGCCTGTATCATCTTCTTTTACTGAAATATAAATGCTGCCTTCATCAATTCTTAATTTTTTAGTGCTTAAACTCAGGGACAGTTTTTTAACAAGCGGTGTTATTTCCGCTTCTGCCTTTATAAAGTCCTTTTTCTCCGCGGAAATTTTATATTTTTTTGAATTTAATATAAATTCCACTTCCCCCTTGTGGTCTGTTGTTCCGACTTCTTCTTTTCCTTCGGAATCTTTAATGGTCACAACAGCGTTAGGTACGGGATAGTCATCCTGGTCAAGAACCGTAATTGTCAGATTATTTCCCATTACATGATTTTCTTCGTCACCCGTCAAAATTTTCAGTAAATTATTGACCTCAATTTCAAGGGTTGAACTTGTGTAGTCGTCTTTATCTGCACGGATAATATATTTTCCAAGTAATTTTGAATCAAAAGTAACTTCACTGCCCCTGCCGGTTGTAAGAGTCATGGAAAAGCCGTTTGGATTGGTCAGTGTTATATTTACATCGCTTATATTTTCATTTGTAATTTTAACTGTAATATCATCACCAAGGATTGGTTTCTCAGGAGATGCAAAAATCACAAGAACCGGTTTAGCCAGGACATACATCGTCTTGTTTACCCCCCAGTACGGCGGGACGGTTTTTGTTATCTCAATATAATGCTCTCCCGGCTCATCAACAAAAAACAGTACCCCTCCTCCCCGGTCAGTGTTCAGGTACCTCTCTTCCGGGCCCCTGACATTTATGGAAGCACCGTGAACCGGCTCATTCTCTTCATCAAGAACTCTTATCACAATCTCGTCTCCTGCTACCGGGTCATCAGGGTGTCTCCCGGAATATGGTCCGCGAATCGTGAGATTATGCCGCACTTCAATCGGTTTTGTATAATTGCAATAACCTTCATCCTCTTTTGTGACAACCACTAAAAATTTTCCCGTGATATCAGGCGTAAAAGAAAAAATTTCATTTTTATGCACGGTGCCTCCCTTGTACTGCTTGCCGTATATATTAATAATTTCAATTCTTGCATACTCCACTTCAAGACCGAGGTCACTTTTAACATCCACCTGCACGGGCTTGTTGATAACTCCTTTTTCAGGTGTTATTGTGACTAAAAAATTTTTCCCTATTTTAACCGGCACATTAACTTCCCAGTCATGATACGGCGCGTTGTTGTTCATAACAATTTTTGCCCATACATTATATATGCCGCAGGCATCATGGCTTATGGTAAACGAGTGCGAGTATAATTCTCCCGGTTTTATGGAAAATGTTCCCCATAAGTCCTTTTCTTCATCATCTAAATATATAAGTATTGTTCCTTCTGTTTCTTCATCGCCGTAACTTTTAATCGTGACCCTCACCTCAAACAGTTCTTTTGGTTCCGGAGAGCGGTCCGTGGGGTAATCGGGAGATAACTCGGCTACCTCAACTTCCTGTATCCCGACATCCACAACCGCACTCGCGCAGGTTGAGATTATCATTGAAAGTATAAACAGGTGCAATAATTGTAATAATGATTTTAAACGCATTTTATTCAAATAATTAGATTTTAATTTAATAATTAAAATAGGAGGATATGGGTGAATAACAGGTAAAACAGGTAAAACAATGAATGAAAAAGAAATAAAACAACCTTCGGAAAAGGTTGATCATTCCTTCGGAATATGCATTCACTCTTCGTTCAAGCATTACCTCGTATAACTCGGTAATGGGATTTACAATCCCATACTACAGATATAGCAAGCAGGGTGCGAGTCATATAGTCTGTATTACAATAAAAAATAAAATTTCAGAAATTGAAGATAAAGATAAAAAGATAAATTCTTTTATAGTTTTAGACAGTTCGGGAATTTCAAGAAAAGACATTGCAGGGGAAGGAAAATTAAAAAAATTTACCTAATCAAATAAACACAAAAACATGAAAGATGAGCAAACCATTGGTTAAAATAGGTAATAAAGTAGAGGAATTAGAAGGTTATGGTGAATTACTATACGACATCAGGACTTTGCTTGAGAAAGCAAGATACTCTGCTTACAAAACAGTTGACAATATAAGGGTCCAGACCTACTGGCAGATTGGAGAAAGAATAGTAAGGGAGGAACTGCAGCACAATGGGAGGGCGGATTATGGGAAGAGAGTGGTTGAAATGCTTGCAGTGGATATTGGGTTTGATAGACGTTTATTTTATCGCATAGTCAAATTTTACAGGACTTATCCAATTGTGGCGACAGTGTCACCACAATTAAGCTGGTCTCACTATGAGGTCTTGATTACCGTAGAGGATAATGAAATACGAAGATTTTATGAGCAACAGACAATTCAGAATGCATGGAGTGTCAGAGAACTCAGAGGCAAAATCAATGGCAGATTGTACGAAAAAACACTAAAAGAAGGAAAACTCGTTACTGTTACATCGCTGCCATTAGAACCTGCAACTCCTGAAAAAGCATTCAAGGATTCATACAACTTTGACTTCCTGGCTTTACCTGAAAGGTATAGTGAGAAAGACCTTGAGAACGGATTGCTTTCCAAGACAGAGCAGTTACTCATGGAATTCGGCACCGATTTTGCGCTTCTTGCCAGACAAAAGCAGATCATCATTGACGGCGAATATCACAAGGTTGACTTAGAATTATACCACAGAGGTATTCCTTGCATTATACTGGTGGACTTGAAAATAGGAAAATTCAGGAGCGATTATGTGGGGCAGATGAACAAATACCTGAATTACTACAGGGAAAACAGGAAGTATGAATGGGAACTTGAGCCCATTGGCTTAATAATCTGTGAATATAAGGGTAAAGAAGAAGTTCATTACGCTTTAGGAGGTTTAAGCAACAAGATTTTTGTTGCTGAATACAAAGCAAAATTACCGCCTGAGGAAGAAATTAAAAGGATGTTGAAGGAGATTAAATAAGAATAATCATGAGTGATATGTAAATGAACATAAAATGCGCGAAAGGTTTAAGTGAAGAGAAAGTTGAAATTTTAAAAGATAGGGGAGCGGTTGAAATTTAATTTCAAAAATAAAATTAACTGGCAAAAAAGTTAGTGAGAACAAAAACCTTGAAAAAATCAATTCAAAATCAAAGATACCGGAAATAGTATCAATTTAAATATATCTAATTGTCAAACTTGTCAAAAATATGCTGAAATTAACAATTTTGAAAAGTTAATAAAATCAATGAAAAATAATAAATTACAATGAACGAACAACAAATAAAAAATAAAATTTCAGAAATTGAAGAGAAAGATAAAAAGATAAATTCTTTTATAGTTTTAGATAAGGAAGGAATTTCAAGAAAAGACGCGAGCAACGAAGGAAAATTAAAAGACCTTACAATTGCAATAAAATCAAATATTAATGTTTCCGGGCTTCTTGCAAGCTGCGCATCAAAAACTCTTGAAAATTACATTTCAGGGTATGATGCGACGGTCATTAAAAAAATAAAAAATGAAGCAGGATTGATTCTTGGAATGACAAATATGGATGAATTCGCATGCGGAAGCAGCGGTGAAAGTTCATATTACGGTGCCACTGAAAACCCTGCCGCAGAGGGGTATATTACCGGCGGATCGTCTTCGGGAAGTGCGGCAGCGGTTTCCGCGGGCTTTGCCGACTGCGCTCTTGGGAGTGATACCGGCGGAAGCATCAGGAATCCTGCATCTCACTGCGGTGTTGTCGGGTTCAAGCCGACTTACGGTGTTGTATCAAGATACGGCTTGATTGACCTTGCAATGTCTCTTGACCAGATCGGACCGTTTGCAAGAGATGTAGAGACCGCTGCACTTTTGCTTGAAGTGGTTTCAGGTTATGACGAGCGAGATGCGACTTCTTTGAATTTAAAAAATAATTCAGGTAATTCAAATTTTTATTGTTTTCATGAAAATTTAATGAAAAATAAAGATAAAATTTCAAAGAATTTAAAAGATATTAAAATCGGGTATGCGAAAGAATTTGATGAATTAATTGCCGATAAAGGAATTAAAAAAATTATAAATCAATCAATTGATAAATTATCGGGTGCGGGTGCGGAAATTGTTGATGTGTCGCTTCCCAATTTAAAGATTGCAATTCCCACATATTACCTGAATGTCTATGTTGAATTTTTCTCCGCGACAAGAAAATACGACGGCAGACGCTACGGTTATAAAATAGAGGATGTCTGCGGCGAGGAAGTTTTGAGAAGAATCCTGCTTGGCTCATATATCTCGCAGAAGGAATTTTCAGGAAAATACTACAAAAAAGCACTGATGGCAAGAAGCGTAATCAGAAAGGAACTTGAAAATGCCTTAGCCGGAGTTGATGTTCTTGCAGGACCGACAGTTCCGAAACTGCCGCATAAAATAGGAGCAAAGGAGTCGCATGACCCGATGTTAATGTACGCATACGATATTTTCACGGTTCCCGCAAATCTCGCGGGAGTTCCCGCGGGAGTTGTTCCCGCGGGGAAGGTTAACGGGATTCCGACGGGACTTCAGATTACGGGAAAGGCGCTTGCAGACCAGAAGGTGCTGGATGTTATGTATGCTTTTGAAAGATGCCGATTGTAAATTTTATAAAAATTTGAATTAAATAAAAATTAAAAAATCTATTTAACCATTTCCTTTAACATCTCAACTGCACCTTCGCTCCCGCTTGCAATAAGTAAGTCACCTTCAAATAATTTAGTATTTTTGTTCGGGTTGTAAATCCATGCAGAGCCGCGCTTTATTGCCCTTATGTAGCATCCCGTGTTTGAAGACACTCTAACGCCGCCTAATGTTTTACCTATAAGTTCCGAATTTTCTTTTATTGTCACTTTAACAACCTGTTCTTCCGTCTCGCTTAAAACGCTTTTGTATATCGGGTGGTCGCCAATTCCCCTTCTTATGACATTTGCAATGTTTTCCGCGGAGTCGGAAATATCTTCTGTTGCAAGGGCAACCCTGAGAATCCCTGACAAATCGGCAGCATCTTCCGGTGTTCGCGCGGAAAGCATTAATTTTGCTATAATTTCGTATTCAAGGTCATCCATCTTTTTTTCAAGCTCGGTAACTTCGTCTGCAATTCCTTTACTGTTCGTTAAAAGTGCGGAATACGCAAGATCAACCATGAGTCCCGAGGTATCCTTCATCTCAATCAGTATGTCTTTTACATTTCTTTTCCGGGAAATTGATTCATCCACGATTTCATCAACTTCTCTTTCTCTTTCTGCCATATTATCTATTATTTTTATTAATAATTAAACATAAAATTTAAAATAAACAGGGATTCTGATTTAAAAAACCGGTTTACAAAAATCTGGTTTTTTATATGCCCTATAATCAATACCGGATGCCAGGGTGCTGATTGCGTTTTTTATCAATTCAGAAAAGCATGATAATTTATTTTATAAATAATTTTTTGTAAATTTTTTCTACATGCCATTTAATAATTCCCGCATTTTACCGGTTTGTAAAATAAACCGAAAATGGAAAAAATACCGTTGAGGTACGAAATGATAAGAGAGTATGAAGCAACAACGCAAACCGCTGAGGAAGTGAGCAAGAAATATAACTATTCCGGAACGAGATTTCATGAATTTGGGCGGAGGTTTATTAAAATTATTCGGCAAACTTTATTAAGATTAAAATTTAATAAATTTTTCAACAGACAGCATTAAAAGATGAAAGGCGCAATTATATTTTTCGGTAAGTTTTTTTTGTTTTCAACAATTCTTTTTATACTCTGGCAGCCGTTTGCGAAAGAATACTTCTCGTTTATTTTTTCGGCGGCAAAATTTTTTTTTGAATTTACCTTCTACTCGCAGTTCGCAACATCCATAGAAGCGCCAAAAGAAGCGATTGCAGAGGCGGGGACTTTAACATGCCTGATACCGTTTGCGGCAATTATTTTATCAACAAATAGATTGAAATTGAAAAGAATGTATTCGGCAGTTCTTGCCGTTTCATTTATTCTTTCCATTTCTTTCGCGGTTATGAACCAGATATACATCGGCTGTTTTTTTGCCGCATTATCTCTTTTTGTACTGCTCTACCGCGGGAGGGAAAGTATAAAGAATTTAATAAATATTTTAATTATAGGTTTTATTATCTTAATCGCGCTGCAAATTATCGCAACATCAATTTATATTCAAACCGAGACAATAAAATCTCTTTTACCCGTTATAATCGCACAGGGTTATGATACTGCAAAATTGCAGGCGGACTACGACAATTCCGTGTTTTTGCTTAAGTTTTTTAAGGCATTACAGGTTTTAATGCCGTTAATTCTCGGTGCGGGTTTTATTTACTTTACCATAATGCCCCGCGTAAAGGAAGATAAAAACAAAGAGAAGGGATATATAAAATTTATGAAGGATATGCAGTAGTACCTGGTTCTATGTTCAGATGATTACCCCCCCGGAAAGTTCAAGAGCAATAAGAAATTTTTTATTTAATAACTTTAAATCCCAATGATTATTTATAAAAATAAAAATTCATAAAAATAAAAATTCATCCAAGGGATGTATATCCGACATTTTTGTCACGATATCACCCCATTGGTATAAAAAGCGACATTTTTGTCGTATATCCCGTTGTTATCTGCTCATTGACTTCGGGACATATCTACTCTTAATTTTGTTTTTATTTACTCTGTATTCTTATAATATTAATATAAATCAATAAGATGAAAATTGAAGAACTAAAAAATAAATATAAGGACGAGTGGCTGGCAATAGAAGTCACTAAGGAGAAAGAAGGATTACCTATAGAAGGAGAAATAGTGGATCACGATAAAAATAGGAAACATCTCCATGAGAAAACCAGAGAGATTGATGATCTGATGATTTTATATTCCGGAGAGATTGTTAAAGAGGGTTATGCTTATGTTTTATAAAGATGAAGATAAAGTTAAAAAAACCAATAATAGTTGATGTACGGATCGTTGGTAAAAGAAAAAGATGGGCGAAATTACTTTTAGATACTGGTGCCACCACAACTATACTTTCATGGGATATACTCAAAGATATTGGTTACGATCCTGCAATTTCAACTAAAAGGAAGGATGTTACAACAGCTAATGGAGTTATTGAAGCACCATTGGTCAAAGTTAAAGAGATGTCCATTGGACATTTTAAAGTCAAAAATACAGATGTTATTTGCCACGATATTCCGGAATTGATACGAGTTGATGGATTGCTCGGATTAAATTTCATAGAGAATTTCAGAGTTTGTATAGATTATAAAAAAGGGATATTGGAGATTGGATATTGATTTTTGTGAGTCCCTTCGCGGGCGGCAGATAACTTAGCATATCCGCTCTCGTCGCTCCTTCGTCGCTCCTTGCCCTTCGGGAAATTTTGCCTCCTTCGTCGGCAAAACTTCAGATACCTGCCCTCCGTCATCCAAAACCAACCCCACCACCCCTACAATTTAAACTTTTATTAACTTGAAATCTAATAATTTACACAATGCCTGACAAAAAAGAAACAAAAGTAGAGTTAAAGGAGGGAAACATAAAAATAACCGGTGATAGATTAGTTCTGGGATTGGATATAGACAAAAGTAACATAGCAATTGAAAAACCGGTTGTTGAACTGCCGTTCAATGAGAAAGTTGTTGAGGATTTAATTTCATCCATACTGCTGGCTGCTAATCTAAGCAGGAAAGAGATTGCTGATATGAAAACCCTGAAGAAATTGTTTAATGAACACAGGGGGGCATACAGGGAACTAAAGAAGGAATCAGCGGAAGAAAAATGAGCAGCCATTAAAAAATTTTTCAAAAATTTAAAAGTCCACTCTATCCCCGGGGGTGCCTCTTCTGGCACCCCCGTTAATTCTCTCTCCTTTTAAATCCATTCAATCTTTAATTTCTTTTTTTAGATACCCGATTCTAAATTTTATGATTAAAATTCCTGTTTAAACCTTTTTTTAAATTAATTGAATCAGGAATTATTATTTGATTTGAAAATTAATTATTAATTACAATAACGAAATATGGAAAAGCATACTCGCAAACCAATAATCTCGGTACTGGGACATGTTGACCACGGTAAGACGGCGCTTCTGGATTACATCAGGGGAAGTGCCGTTGCATCACGGGAATCCGGGAGAATAACACAGCACATCGGGGCTACGGATGTTCCGATGGATGCAATAAGAAAAGTATGCGGGAAATTAATGGATGCGATGGGGATTAAAACAAACATGGAAGGTCTTCTTTTTATTGACACGCCGGGTCACGAGGCATTTACGAATCTCAGGAAAAGGGGCGGCAGCGTTTCGGATATTGCAATAGTGGTTGTTGATATAAACGAGGGAATTATGCCGCAGACAATTGAAGCGATTGAAATTTTGAAAAATTATAAGACGCCCTTTGTCTTTGCCGCGAATAAGATTGACAGGATTTACGGCTGGAATGAAAATAATCCTTTAAATAAACAGGCAGACCATGTGCGCGAAAAATTCAATGAAAAATTCTGGAAACTGGTCGTAGGTATTTCAAAACAGGGATTTGATTCCGATTTATATACAAATTTTTCAGCAGGCGATTTTAAAAAGAAAATTGCAATAGTCCCGGTTTCGGCAAAGTCAGGAGATGGAATTCCCGAGTTATTGACAATTTTGATGGGACTTGCACAGCAGTATTTACAAAAAAAATTACTCATAAATTACGGCACACCCGCAAAAGGAACAATACTTGAAGTTAAAGAAGAAAAAGGTCTTGGCGCGACAATTGATGTTATAATTTATGACGGTCACCTGAAAAAAGGCGATAAAATCGTCGTCGGGGCAAAGGAACCGGTAATAACAAAAGTTAAAGCAATTCTTCGCCCCAAACCGTTGGATGAGATGCGCGACCCCCGGCAAAAATTTTCATCGGTGGATGAAGTTTATGCTGCCTGCGGGATTAAAATTGTTGCACCGGACCTTGAAAATGCACTTTCGGGAGCACCTGTTTATGCCTGCAAAAAAAACATTGAAAATACACGCGCCGAAGTTAAAAAAGAAATCGGTGATATTGAAGTAATTTCAGATAAATTAGGAATTATTGTGAAAGCTGATGCTCTCGGCTCTCTTGAAGCAATTGTGAATATGATGCACAAGGCAAAAATCCCGATAAGAAAAGGAACCGTTGGAAAGGTTACAAAGAGTGATGTTATGGAAGCGGTTGCCGTAAAATGCGAAAATGAGTATTTCGGTGCGATTCTTGCTTTCAATACCCCTGTCTTAAAGGAAGCGGCATCAGTTGCGGATAATAATAATATAAAAATTTTCAAGAGCAAAATTATTTATAAATTACTTGACGATTACACGGAATGGCGCGATTCCGAAACAAAAAAGATGTTTGATGAATCAACGACAGTTACGCCTGCAAAAATAAAATTATTGCCAAAATTTATTTTCAGGAAAAGCGGTCCTGCAATCGCGGGCGTTGAAATTTTAGCAGGGACTGTAAAACCCGGCTGTAAATTAATGAGAGAAGACGGGAGGGTGGTCGGTAAAATCAGGGGTATGCAGGAGAAAAACGAAGCGGTAAAATCCGCCTCAAAAGGAAAGCAGGTTGCAATGTCAATTGACGGTGCGACAATCGGCAGGGAGTTAAATGCAAATGATGTGGTTTATCCTTTTATCTCGTTGAAGGATATGGATAATTTAATTTATGATGAATTAACGGATGATGAAAAAGACGCATTAAGGGAGATTAAAAGAATTAAGAGGGCGCAATAAATTGATTAAATATTATTTTAAATCTAAATAATAATAAATAATAAATAATGACAGATTCACTTTAACTCAAAAATGGATTTCACTTCGTTCATGATATTTTTCGTATAACTCAAAAATGGCACGGCTAACAGCATTACAATTATATAAGTATCTACCCGGGACAAACTGCGGGGAATGCGAGGAAGGAACATGTATGGGCTTTGCGGTAAAACTGGTTGATAAAGAAGAGGTTCCCGGTAACTGCACGCAGCTTACGGGAAAAAAGAAAGAGAACTTAATTAAAATTTTAATTCCTCCCGTAAGAGAAGTTGTGCTTGGCGCAGGAGACGAGAAAATTTCTGTCGGCGGCGAGGAGGTTATGTACCGGCACGAACTTCGCTTTTTTAACCCGTGCGCGCTGTTCCTTGACATTTCGGATACCATGGATGATTCGGAAGTCGCAAGAAGAATTGAATTTATTAAAAATTTTGAAGTTGAAAGAATAGGGCAGGTTTTAAGGATGCACGGCGTAAGCGTGAGATGCGCGTCAGGCGATGCCGGGACATTTAAAAAAATTGTTAAAAAAATTTCCGAAAAATTTCAAGGAATTATCATGCTTGCATCATTCAATCCTGAAATTCTCCGGGCGGGGTGTGAAGTTTTAAAATCAAGAAAGCCGCTTCTTTACGCTGCGAATAACAAAAACTGGAAGGAAGTATTATCGCTTGCAAGAGAACATGAAACAGCACTTGTTGTTCATTCAAGAGACATGGATGATATGGGTACAATTACAAGAAAAATATCCGCGCAAAATTTTCATAATATTATTCTTGACCCCGGAGTTGATGCACGAGGAAGCGGGCTTGGAGATACGGTGAATAAATTTGCAGCAATAAGAAAATCCGCAATTAAAAATGTTCCCGAGTTAAGATACCCTCTAATGGCTGTTCCCGCAGTTGTTTACGCTTCTTGCGAAGACGGCGAGGATGATGCCGCAAAAAATTATTATGAGTCAATTTTATCGTCGTGCTTGATGGACAGGTTCGCATCCCTGCTTGTCATCCATTCAACAGAAACCTGGTCGCTGCTTCCTTTATTGTATTTAAATTTGAACATTTATACCGACCCGAGGGTTGAGCCGATGGTTGAAGCAAAGGTATATGAAATAGGAACCCCGGATGAAAATTCACCGGTGCTTATATCAACGAACTATGCGCTGACCTATTTTGCACTCACCGGGGATCTTGAAGGAACCAATATTTCCTGCTATATTCTCGTTGTTGATACGGAAGGTCTTGCCGTCCTTGTAGCGGTTGCAGCGGCAAAATTAACAGGAAAATTAATAAAAGATGCAATTGTTGAAAGTAAATTAGAAGAGAAGGTAAAACACAAAACACTTATCCTGCCCGGCTATTGCTCATCCATCACAGGACAGATTGAAGACGATACCGGCTGGAAGGTTATGCTCGGTCCGCAGGATTCTTCAATGCTTGGTAAGTTTTTAAGAGAGCACTGGAAGCCGGAAGATAAAAAGTAAGTGGAAATTACGGAACAACATCGCAAACATTCCCGCCTTCAAAATTTCAAATAAAATGCCTCAACCTCCTCGTTAGTTTTATATTTGTGCGTCTTGACAGGTCTTGCTTTATCTGCTTTCTGTTCCCTGTTGCGTTTACCACTGCAATAAATTTGCCTGCTTGTGATTCCTTTTCACGGTATTCCACGACTTCCTGACAAAATCGGGAAGTTCACCCTGCTGCATTAAATTTTTCAAAAATTCCTGTGTTCTTACATCCGACGGGTACCCTGAGCCGAAATCCCCGAATTTCACGATTAATTTTTCAATTTCCAGATCACGGGCAACTTTCGCAATAACTGACGCTCCTGAAACCTCAATGTATGTGTCATCTGCTTTATGCTCTGAAATTATGGGAATATTGAAATTTTTATTTTTTTCTTTTATGAAGGCAATGATTTTATCTTTATACCTGTCCGGAGAAGCATCCGCAGCATCAATAATTATTTTACCGGGCGTTGTTTTTAATTTTAAAATTAATTTTGAAGCATACAGTGCCTCAATGACATTCAGTGAAATTTCCTTTCGCATCTTATCAATCTCGTAAGGAGAAATCCTGATTGCATGCCATTCCACAGAGATTTCCTTTATTTTCGGGTAGAGCGTCTCCCTTCTTTTTTTAGAGATTTTTTTGGAATCCCTGACTTTTAATTTCCTGAGTTCTTCTGCTCCCGATTCGTCAAAAACAGCACATGCAAGAACCATCGGACCTATTACGGGACCGCGTCCGGCTTCGTCAATGCCGCAGATTAGGGGTTTCATTATTATTCATTTACTTCCAGATAAATTTAATATCCGGGTTAGCACAGTTAGTTTTTGTATCCTGATCCCTGATCCCTGATCCCTATTTACCAATCCCAAACCCCTAATTTTTTATTTATTAACTCATTCCTAATATCTTTTTATGATTGCAATAATTGACTACGGTGCAGGAAATTTGAGGAGCATAACAAACGCCTGCAAATTTATTGATTACTTTTTAACTATGAATTCCTAAATATTAATATACGCTATAATGGAAACTGCTTTAATTAAACATCCTGAACATACAACCCGTTATGTGATTAGCACTGAACTCGTGGAGTAGTAAAAAATAATAAATAGATTGAATGTAAATATATTAATAACATGGAAGCAAAAACCAAGAAAACAGGATTTGGCGATCCTGAACTGGACGACTTGCTGGAAAGCCTTCATAAAAGCCTCAGGGAAAATAAAAACTACCAAAAGGAAAGTTCAGTAGAACTTATAAAGCGACTCAGAAGAGAAACTACACATCATTCGGGTGTTTAATTTTGATTTTAAATTCAGTTTCAATTTTTTTGTTTCCTAAAAATGTACTGTCAAACGTTACAAATACATTTGCACCATCCGATATTGCTGCTGCAAGATTTAATGCATCCATTGGCTCAACTCTGCTTTCACTTGATTTTATTTTATCAATTATGGAATAAGTTTTGAATTGAGGTGATGAGAAATCCATTTTCCCCTTATCTATCAACATATTTGCAATCCTGAATGCGTTTTCCTTATCTGTTTCATTCTCAAGTTTACTGATTAAACCCATAAATATTTCCCCGAGAACAGGGATAGATAGAGTTCCTCGGTAGTTATAGCCAACCCGATTCAAATAATTTTTGCAGGATTCATAATCATCGCCTTCAAATAAAACTTCCAGAATAATGCAGGTGTCTATGTGGTGCAGGGGAAGATTCTGTCGCTTTTTGTCTATTCTGGATTTGGTTTTCTTTTTCATTTTTTGCTATTCCTGAAAATTTTAGATTCATTGTTATTGTTACTCATTTTTATAAATATATTAGTATTATAGTATTTTGATAAAGTTTTCTCCGTGCAGTCATTGGTGGAAAAACATACCCCCGTTATTAATTAAACTATATTATTATATATCTAGAATTCTGTTGGTGTATGCGCAAATATCTATATATTTTGGGATGAAACACTTTTTAAAGGGTTCTTTCATTTAAAAATCTAAAATATTAAAAATGCTTTACATAATCGATTCGGGTCTTTACGACGAAAAAGACTCTCATTTAGAGGTCTGGAAGTCATGAAAAAATGCGGAAAAATTTACGCGGAATTTTTAACAAAATTTCCATTTTCATCTATCAAAAAGACACATCCGTTTTGAATTATAATTTGATTCATTCCTAATATCTTTTTATGATTGCAATAATTGACTACGGTGCAGGAAATTTGAGGAGCATAACAAACGCCTGCAAATTTATCGGGTATGATGTAAATTTAATCCCGGATCCTGGCAATCTGGATGATGCGGAAAAAATCATCCTTCCGGGTGTTGGAAACTTCGGTGATGCAATGGAAAAACTTATTCCCTTCAAAAAAATTCTTCTTGAAAAAGTACGCGATAATGTTCCTTTCCTGGGTATCTGTCTCGGGATACAGGTGATAATGGAAAAAAGTGAAGAATCACCGGGCGTTAAAGGTCTTGGTATTTTTAAAGGCGGGTGCAAAAAATTTCAAGGTGTAAAGGTTCCGCACATGGGCTGGAATAATATAAAAATAAAAAATAAAAATACCGCGATTTTAAAAAATATCAAAGAAGATTACTTTTACTTTGTTCACTCCTATTACCCCGAGCCTGTGGACGGGAGTATAATTGCCGCAGCAACCGATTACGGGCTAAAATTCCCGTCGGTTATTGCAGAGGACAATGTTTTTGCATGCCAGTTTCACCCTGAGAAAAGCGGGAACACGGGATTAAAATTATTGAAAAATTTCCTGGAATATTAAAATAATTAATGAAATTCAAATTTAATTTAAAATTTAATTTATAATAAAATCAAAATGGACACAAAAGAAACAGAAGAATCCGCTGAATTCAGCGGAAGAAAACCGGATTTTAAGGACCGCACCGGCGGCGTTGCTGTGTGGATGAACACCGACAAGAATGGAAATGAGTATCTGTCTATCAAAATGGTAGGGCATGAGAAAGTAGTTGCATTCAAGAATTAATTGGTTTTTCCGCATTGAAGATACAGGCAGGTAGTAAATACCTGTCTTTTTTATTTTTTTATCTTAAAAATTCATTTAATTTCCGAACGGCAAAATATTTATCCTTATTATCTAATTTCGCACCTTCAATTGCGTCCTTTAATGTTTGAATTGAATGGTCATAGACCTTCCTGTTCACGGGATATGGAAACCCGTCTTTTCCGCCGTGAGTGAAACTGTACTTTACAGGGTCTTTCCAGGACGGTTCCGAACCATAAACGAGGTCGGAAATCAAAGCAAGAGCGCGGATTTTTTTAGGTCCCATTCCTTTAAGCGAGATAAGTTCCTCGTAATTTTTCGGCTGGATCTGGTATGCTTTTTCAAGCACTGACATTTCCTGTTTTGTAAGGTCAATATCAAGCACGGGATGATGCGTGGGCATGGTAAATTCCTCATAGCTTGAAAGTGTTTTTTGAGGAATATTTATTTCATTGAAATTTTTAAAATATTTTTTCAAATGCTTTGGGTTGTCGTTAATTAAATCAACGCTTATTTTCCTTGCTTCAGTGCTTTCATGCGAGGTCATATTTAAAACTTCATTTTTCTTTAAATCACAGCAGATTCCGGTGTGCGGCTCGTCAACAAATTTTTTGACATTCTCCGAAAGCCAGTGATACCTTCGCGCGTATTTATCGCCCATACCCTGCTGGACAACTGCCCATTCTCCTTTTTCAGTGAATATAAAGACATGATGATACAATTGATAGCCGTCCTGGATGCACGAATTATCAACTTTTGCAGACATTTTGCTTGAATAAATTAATTTATTTATTTTTGCAGACGAGAGCGAGAAAATATCAGAGGCGTTTTTTATTTCCTGCGGCGTTTTCCTTGATGTTTTGCCCTTGCCGCCCGCGACCAGGATGCCGCATTCTTCCGGGTTTAGTGCTGTTTTTAACGCCCCGCAGGTGGTGGTGGTCGTTCCCGAGGAATGCCAGTCAAAGCCCAGTACACAGGAAAACGCCTGGAACCAGTAAGGGTCGGAAATTCGTTTTAGAAATTCATCCCGCCCGTATTCGTATATTATTGCTTCTGTAATTCCTCCTGCAAGTTTAACCATGCGGTCAAAGAGCCACCTGGGGGCTTTTCCGGTGTGCAAGGGGAGGTTTGTGATGCCTGTGCGTTTCATGGTATTAATATTAATTTACTTGCAAAATTTTTATTTTAGTTTAAAATTTAAATTAATATCATCGGATAATCCGGTTTAATTGGCAATTCCCGGCAGCAGGACAGGAAAAATTATAAATAAATTTTTGTGCGGGATCAAGTGCTAAAAGATAATTATCAATCACCGCATCTTCTGATTTTGTTTACCTGCTCTTTTACATTCATGGGATTTTCAACTCCCTCAAAAACGATTGTTATACCGCTTGCAGCAGCCGAATAAAAAAATATGCTGCCGATATTTAAAATTCTCTGGAACATATCCTGTTTTACAATAACCTCGTGAATGTCATGGACTCTAATTTCCTTTTCATTTATTGATAAAATGCCTTTTTTTGCCCTCACGACATTCGGGGTGACAATATAGGTGTGTGAAAATTTTTTCAAAGTAACATTAAGAATAGTTATTATTGCAGCAACCATGAAAAAGTAGCCGATGCAGTCCAGTATTATATACCCGGGTATTGAAAAAAAAGTTCCGATGTAATCAAATACCCGGTAGCCGGGAAATATAAATTCTTTATTAAAAGATACGGAAACAATAATTAAAAAAATTATGCTCAAAAGGAAATACCCTGCATAATGAAACCATGATTGATGCAAAATAATTGTTTTTATTATTTCGGCGTCAATTTCGGTTTCATCTAATTTTTTCAACTCACTTGGAGGTGCGAATTGGTAATATACTTCTTTCTTTTCTTTAGCGCCCGCTCCTTTTATAAACTCGTTCCAGACAGCAGCAGAGATTGTAAAGATAATTCCTACGGCAAGCGGGACGGAAAATGAAATTTTAAATGCAATCCCTGTTAAAATTAAAGTGGTAACTGCAATTGTGACCATGGAGAGTACAAAGCCCCAGTAAACAATAAATTTAGTTTTTGGATCCATATTTATTATTAAATATTAAAACAAAAAATTTAAATATAAATTATATGTAAAATTATATGTAAAATTATATGTAAAATGATAAGAATCTCTGTAATTGGAAGCGGCGAAGAAATTTCAAAAGAAGCAGAAAAAGCGGCGGAAAAAATCGGCGCGGACATTGCAAAAAATAATTGTGTTTTAATTTGCGGGGGCAGGGAAGGAGTGATGGAAGCGGCATGCAGGGGTGCAAAAAGTAACGGCGGGATTACCGTTGGAATCCTTCCTTCGCTTGAAAAAGAAGAGGCAAATAAATACATTGATATTGCAATAAACACGGGATTTGGGCATGCAAGAAATGCGCTTGTTGCAGCATCCGGTGACTGCGTGATTGCGCTTGAAGGAAGCATTGGAACGCTTTCTGAGATTGCAATGGCACTAAATTACAGGAAAACTGTTGTAATTGTTGCAGGAACAAAACTCGCGAAAATCTTTAAGGAGCATAGATTTCAAAAATTCGGGAAGGAAATTAAGGTGAATTTTTCGGGTGCGGAAAATGCTGTTGGATTGGCACTTGAATTAATCGGGAAAAATTAACAGTGAAATTCACATAATTTAAACCCTGAAAATAAATTAATAAAACTTGAATGCACACAACACACAAAAATTAAAATTTTTGTCGTTGCGACAAAAAATTGTCGTTGAAAATTCCATTCAATATTTTAAATATATAAAGGATTAAGTTTTAATTAGTAAATAAATTAACAAAAACAATGGCAAAAAAATTCACCTTTGACACATTTAAAGATAAAATTGATTTAATTAATTCAGGGATAGGTAATGTACTCTCCGGCGAGCCAAAAAATCTTTACGGTGCTGCAAGACATCTTTTTACAAAAGGTACCGGGGGAAAGCGGCTGAGACCCGTTCTTTGTCTTCTCTGCTGCGAGGCGGTCGGCGGCAGGGCAGAGGATGCTCTTCCGACAGCAATTTCAACGGAATTAATTCATACATTCACTTTAATTCACGACGACATGATGGATGATGATAAATTGCGCAGGGGAGTTGATTCGGTTCATGTTGCTTACGGGAAAACAACGGCAGTTCTTGCAGGCGATTTATTGTTTGCAAAATCATTTGAGATTTGCGATGAAATGGCGGCAAAAATAATGGCGCATGCGGCATCTGAAATTTGCGAGGGGCAGGAACTTGACATGTCTTATGAAAAAAGAAATTTCGTATCCGGGGAAGAATATATGAAAATGATTCAAAAGAAGACCGCATCTCTTATTGAAGCATCAACTATGTCGGGAGCCGTCCTTGGAAACGCTTCGGGAGATGAGGTTGAAAAAATGGCAAAATACGGCAGGAGCATAGGACTTGCATTCCAGATTCATGATGATTTGCTTGACCTCACGGGAGATGAGGAAAAAATAGGAAAGCCGGTTGTAAGCGATATAGTTGAGGGTAAAAAGACACTTATTGTAGTTAAAGCACTTGAATTTTTAGATGAAAACAAAAAAGAAGATTTACTTGAAATTTTAAATAAAAAAAATAATTCCGATTCGGATATAAAAAAGGCACTTAAATTAATAAATTCATGCGGGGCAATAGATTATTGTAAAACAATAGAAAAAGAACTTATTGAAGATTCAAGACACGCGCTTGCTCAATTTCCCGATTCCGGCGCGAAACAGGATTTATTGGATATCGCGGGATTTATAATCAGGAGGGATTTATAATCACAATTTAAAAATAATTATTAATTGTTCCATAAATAAATGAAAAAATTTTCAAACAATTTATAAATAGTTCCGACCTAATATATAAAATATAAATATAATATAAATAATAAATATAATATAAAGATATAATCGGCGTTTTTTAAATGCCCATTCCGCCAATCGGTTGCTGCGCATGCGGCAGGCAATACCTCGCGGGTTTAACAATTTGTAGGTTAGGTGCGAAAAATTAAAGAAAATTTTTTCTTTATAAACTTTTATTTATAAACTTTGAATCACTAATTATTAAATTAAATAAATAATTTACATTTTTAGACCGAATAATTTGAAATATGAACGGCAAACTTAACAAAAAACTAAAGAAAATTTTAGGAGAAACAATAGGCGATGAGCATATCATAACACTTGAACAGCTCAGGGAGCCGAGATACGACGAGGATATTGCAGAAGAGTTGAACGAAAAAGCGGTGACAATAAGAAAATGGCTGAATGAACTGCATGATAAGAGCATGGTTCAGTATGTGCGAACAAAAAACCCGAAAACAGGGTGGTACACTTATGTCTGGGAGAGAAGGGATGATAAAATAATTGAATACGCACAAAATCACCTGGAAGAAAAGATTGCAAAAATAGCGGAAAATTTGGATTACGAGGAGAACAACATAATGTTTGCATGTGACTGCAGCGATGAATATTTCCCGATGAGTTATGCAATGGAAAATAATTTTATATGTAAAAAATGCAATGAATATTACGCCGAATTTGATAATTCCGATGTAATTTGCGACCTGGAAAAAGATAAGTCGGAACTTGTTACGGAACTCAATAATATCAATAAAATTAAGGATGTTGTAAGTTGACTTCTGATTGAAAGTGATAACAAAATCCCGGGCACTGTCCCTGTTAAAAGAATATTGCAGCAATTCGGTTTTTGAGCATTCGCTTGCGGTTTCAAAAAATGCAAGAAAAATTGCCG
>Ga0209427_10002578_pt1 | contig 21319 bp, 15 predicted proteins | sample DeeMarSWOR136_30_FD_187465 | JGI IMG/M metagenome (GOLD analysis project Ga0209427, IMG submission 187465) | Marine sediment microbial communities from White Oak River estuary, North Carolina - WOR-1-36_30 (SPAdes) (version 2) | ecosystem: Environmental > Aquatic > Marine > Intertidal zone >...
ATAACAGTAGATGCATCTTCAGACATTGACGCAGTGGAGTTCTACATCGATGGCGTGTTGATGAAGACAGATACTAGAGCACCCTTCTCGTGGGGCTGGAACACCAAGAAGTCCGGGGACGGACTCCACACCATAACAGTCAAGGGATATGCTGGTGGCGTATTCATGGATGACGACACGATTACAGTGATAGTCAGTAACAGTTCGATTGCACTGCTTTCATGGCTGATACTATTCCTACCTATGGGAATCATTATCAGAAAACACTAGAACTTTCTTTCTTTCTTTTTTTAATTTTTCGAGGAATTTTTATTTTCTATTTGGGTTTGCAGATGGATCTTATAAAGAACCTAACGACAAGTCTGAAGCTCTTCCTAAATAGTTGTTGTGTGCTGTCAAATAATCTTTTAGATGTAATGGAATGCATCCCTGCAGAACGTGTGGAAGAACACGGGGCTGTTAAGTTATCAGAGGATGATAAATTACCTGAATATCACCCTATTTTCATGACAATTCATTTTCATCAAAAGAAAATTGTCTTCTTATTGACATAATCAACTGCTTCCAAGCATAAATAGTTAACTATTGTTGCAAAATTATGTGATACAGACGTGGTTTGTTGTACGAAACTTGGGGTAAGTTCAGGTAAATTATCTTTTTGTTGACGGAATACAAACAATGAAGATAAATCCAATGTTACACGTGTAACAAAAGCCCGTAGATTTGAAAACCCCAAGAACACCAAATGTTATATCCTACTATGGTATCGACGTTGGAGAAGATAGATTTTCATATTCTGGAACCAAAACCTACATTCAATTCAAAAAAGGCTACTTACAGGGCCGATTTAGCTGGAAAAAAACAAGGGAAAAAGACTTACCAGTAGAGAATTTAGAAATGGATTCCTTTGAATGGGGAATTCCCGAAATTCATAGTGAAAATAATGTTGTAAGTAATTTCTTGGCATGACGCATGGTTATTCGCGAGAATTTGTGGCAGGAGACTACCTTCTGCTTATGAATTGAAGAAATTAAAAGGTAACCAGTTCTCAGGTTTCATGGATAAAACGATAAACTACACTCTTTGCTTTTTGCTTTAATTTGCTGTGAAGCTGAGAATGAGTACAAGCGAAAGCTGTGCCACAGTATATCCTGTCTATACTGTGTGGGCAACTTCACGGCATATGAAAAGAAGATCCATTTCTCAAATAGTTCCAAAAATCAAATAAAATATAGATAGCCAGAATCTCAGCCGATATAGTATATTTGTCTTATTATATCACAAAAATAAGCTCTGTAAAATTATTGCAGTAGAAATCACTGTTCTTTAGCATATAACCCTTCATATCTGACAAGATCAGACAAAAACAAAACAAAGATCGACACCTTTATAAGGATGTAAGTGTAAAAAGATATATAAACCTTGCTAGGAGGTGAACGACTTGAAAAGTAAGATAGTGACGCTTGTTTTATTGGGATTAGTAAGCGCGAGCATTCCAGCAGCTTTTTCTACCAGTGATACGTTTTCTGTGGATTACCAGTTTAGCTCTACAATAGTAGACGGTCAGTGGACAATTGAGGGCACTGTCCTTCAGGAAAGACCAGGAGAGCCGTTGATTCCCTACAAAGCTGCTCAGATTCTATTACCGCAGAATGCAGTAGTGAAAGATATCAAGGTGAAGACTGGTGCACCTCTTGTACAGAAGGGATTCAGAATTCCATGGGGCCAACCCTCGTGTACTATCAGCGGTGAGCCAGTAACAGTGGGCAAGAACGAAGAAATCTATAACTCAGATAATGACTACCCTAAAACGTTGTTTGACATTGTTTCTATAGAGTCTTTCAGAGGATTCCAAATCCTGTATGTGAACCTGTACCCGATGCAGTACAAACCAAAGTCTGGCACTATAAAGTTCTATGAGACAATGACTGTTGAAGTGAAATTCGGTAAGGGACTAAAGAACAAGTTGTACAGAGGGTTAACAGGTGATAAGAACAGTGTGGCTCACATGGTGGATAACCCCGACATGGTACAAACCTATGCAGAACCTATTGAGGCTGTACCATTCCTAACAGGAGGACCCTACGAATACATCATCATCACCAATAGTGCAATGACCTCCACTTTCCATGAGTTACTCTTGCACAAAATCGATTACGTCAACAGGGGCAAAATCGTCGATGTCGACTGGATCTACGCCAACTACACTGGATATGACAATCAGGAAAAAATCAGGAATTTCATCATCGATGCCTACAACGACTGGGACACTGAATACTGCTTGCTCGGCGGTGACATATCTGTAGTACCTTACAGAGGATTCTACGTGACTACAGGGTCAGCCACTGATTACGATATGGCAGCAGACATGTATTACGGTTGTTTAGACGGCACCTTCGATGCTGATGGTGACCATATCTATGGTGAACCCAACGATGGTGTCGACTGGTTGGAAGAGGTCTTCATTGGGAGAGCACCCGTTGAAACAGTGGCGGAAGCTGAACTATTCGTCGACAAGGTTATTGATTACGAATTGGCTTCCAAACCCAAAGTCTGTCAGTTCCACCAAGCCCGATTCAGGAGCAACAATAACCCAGATTCCCGACAAATCGCCTGGGATTGTGAGCAGTGGGTGCCTGATGACTACACTATAAAAGAGCTCTTTGAAGAGAATGGCCACATTACAAAAGACGACTGGAGAGATGCGTGGGACGGCACTTACGATGGCGAACCCCATACGCCACCTTTGACCTTCCAGCATGCGGGACACGGCGCCAGCACCTACTACAGCATCTGCTATGTGGTGGGCGGCTCAACAAACTGGTACAACTCAGATGTATCCAGTTTAACCAATGACTTCTGGCCCCTTCACATGAGTGTGGCTTGCCACAGTGGTAACTTCAAAGTCAATGACTGCTTAGCAGAAACCTACGTCAAAGACGACTGCGGAGCCATCGCTTGTATGTTAAACGTCAACTACGGCTGGTACTCCTTATATGATGCATCCAAGTACTCTGGTGATTTCGTGGAGACCATGTTCAGAGGGTTGTTCAGTGATGGCAAAGAGCACTTGGGTGAATTGTTAAACCAGGCCAAGTCCTACTGGGTATCCCACGCACAGAGCAACGCTGTTTACAGATGGTGCTACTACGAGATCAACTTGCTGGGAGACCCTGAATCACCCTGCTTAACTAGGAGACCACCGTGTACACCGCCTGAAGTCATCATCACCAACCCCGAAGATGGATCTACTGTTTCAGGAATTGTCAACATTACTGTCATCATAGGGCCTATCCACAGTGTCACGCCCTGCAGAGGAAAAATTGACACAGTAGAGTTCTACATTGACAGAGGATGGGTGTACACTGATACTGAACCACCTTTTGAGTACAGATGGGACACCACCCGCTACGCAGATGGAGAGCACGTCATTTGTGTAAAGGGGTATTACTCCGACATATTCAGAGATGATGACTTCATCAGAGTCAAAGTGGACAATACCACACCCTACATAAAGATCACCAACCCCGAAGATGGATCTACCGTATCTGGTACTGTCTTAGTCACTACAGAAACGAGGAACATCGACATGGTAGTATTCTACCTCAATGGAAATGTTGAGTACAAGGATGATGCTAAACCCTTTGAGTGGAAGTGGGACACCACCACGTACGAGAACGGAGAATACGAACTACTGGCCGAAGGGTACCAGGATAATATACCGGTAGCCAAAGATGCAATCAAGGTCAGAGTTAGAAATCCTTTGGAACTCTCACTTGGACTCTTCTCGCTGCTGCTGGTGTTACTAATACCTGCAAGAATGAAAAGACGCTAGAATTTCTTTATTTTTTTATTTTATTTTTTTTAATTGAGGGATTCAATGGTGGCACTTAAGATCACATACGATGCAATTTCAAATAATTATTGACAAACCTAATTAACAAAAGTTGACAATTTTCAGCCTATTTTTCGGGAAAATGTACAGAAAAGCCTTTAAATGTCTACTCCCTCTTCATACTTGCGCGAGGATAACTCATTCACAACAGCCTCTTACGCCACAATTTCTGAAAAAGAAAGAAAAGATTATAAACTATAACAGAGAAAAGGGTATATGCATGCCCATGAGGGCACCTAGATGCAGTACGCATTGAAGTGAATGATACTGAAGAGGTGTATGAAATGGCTCTACAAGAACCCAAAAGCATGGAAGAACTCATATATTTCACTAACCGTGAACTGGATGAAGGAGGACAAATCATGTGCTGGGTGAGAAGAGGAGAATGCCCGCAGTGTGGAGAAGGACTCATGGGGAAACCAAGAAAGAAGACAGGTGGAGTAAAAGTACGAGCACGAAAATATGTCTGCCCAGAATGTGGGTACACTGTGGAAAAGAAAGAATATGAAGAAACATTAGCAGCAGAAGCAAAGTACACGTGTCCTCACTGCGGAAACCAGGGGGAATCGACTGCTCCTTTCAAGAGAAAGAAGATCAAAGGAGTAGACACATTACGGATACAATGTCAGCACTGCGGCGGAAACATAGATATAACAAAGAAGATGACAGCAAAGAAATGAACTTCGACGTATGCGCTCTTAATTATCTTCCGGCAATCCAAAAGATCTAGCTTGCTTAAATAGATAATAGTACATTTCTTATTTCTACAGTAGAATAGTACATTTCAACCTTTAATTCCCCATTATTGTTCAAAAACGCAGGAGAAGTTTTTAAATACATGTATGAAATTCTTTATTCAAAAGACACAAGAGGTGAGAAAAATGGAAATAGAGATACTTGTGGAAGACCTCGAAGAGGTTAGTCCAAAACACCCATCCGGAACAGTAAAACTCTGCATATAAACACGATTAGTCTATTCTTTTTTTCTTTTTTTCAATTTTGTTTCTGATTTATACCGTAGTATAGCACACGTTTCTCTGGATTTTGAAGCCCTTTATTTAAAGTTTAGGTGTCTTCCTGCAGGAATTCTCTGCTTCTTTTCGTGAATCTTTCGTATTTTCTGAATTGGGGCTCTCTTTTTTTTCAAACAAGAAAAATAAATACTGTTGATCAGGTAAGTTGACTCTTTTTTCCTACAATGTGAATGTCTCAACAGTGACTATTTGCAGATAGAGAAGCTGTCGTTACTCCACGGCAACACAGGGTATAGTTCTGTTACCCAAAGTTGTCTGAGCCATAATCTTCCATATTCTTTCTTCACAAAGTCTCTTTCAATTCAATTACATTGATGTGAGATTCTGAAATAGCATCGTAGTATGAACATTCATACGGACTTCCACAGGTTATGACACCTGTTACATAGTAGGTATTTGCCATGCATCCACCGAGACAGTATCTCACGTGGGGACATTTTCCACATTTTTCATGGTTAAAAGCATCAATACTCCTTAACCTCTGTAGAATGGGTGAATCCCATATAGTATCAAACGTATCTTTTTTCAGATCCCCAACAACAGGGCCTTCCGCACCAAAAGGAGGACACAATCCAACAGTACCATCTGGGTGGATGACACACTCTTTGTAGCCAATTCCACAGTTTTTCACGTATTGTGGAGCATATACAGTTATTCTCTCTTTTTTAGGTAGTGTATCATGAAATTCTTTGTATTCTTCAGGTGTTATTGAATTTTCTTCTTCTCTGAAAGATTTTATCACAGGTGCAAAGTTGTACTCAGTAACACCCATGGTTTCCATGAGGGTAACCAGATTTTTTCCTTCTCCAAGATTCTTTCTATGTATACATAACGTCACTTTTATGCGAAGACCTTTATCCAACCCTCTTCTTACAGCGTTTAACGTTTTTTCAAAGCTCCCATCAACACCCCTGAACTCATCATGGATGTGAGCATTGGGGCCATCCACGCTGAAGTGTAAAATACTCACTCCTGCTTTCTTCAGTCTCTCTGCAGTGTACTCGTCCAGTAAAGTACCATTGGTGAGCACTCCCACAGCTAACGGTTTCCTTCGAGCATACTCCACAATGTCAAAGAATCCATCGTGAAGGAGAGGCTCCCCTCCCGTAAGGAACAACCGCAAGCATCCGCACCTGTGGATTTCATCTATGATCTTCATCCATTCTTCTGTCGAAAGCTCACTCCTCTTCCCTGCAGAATTGTAGCAGTGCTTACAGGTGAGGTTACACCTATAGGTGAGTTCTGCATAAGCCATCTCAAAGGGCGGATCAAGAATGTGACGGTATCTAACTGGGTGTAAATGAGGAGTTTTTCTGTATTTCAAAACTCCTTTATCAAAAAAGATTTTACTGGTTTGCCTGTAGGACTCCTCAGCTTCTTCTAATGAAACTCCCGCAGTGTCTGCTATACAGGTTATCACCTCTTTTTCTTCATGTACACCATCGCACAAAGAAAGGATCTTCTCAACGTTTTTGTTGATCTTTAACTTTTTATCGTACTGTGCAAGAAATATCCGAGGTCCCAGCAGGGTTTCGTACAAAACTGCATCCTCTACATACGGATACAGTGACTCACCCCATCCTCTTCGTCTTGTATTTCGTCCTTTTGAGTTCATCCCACTTTATGGCATGGAGTAACTCACATCGAGGTGTTTTCCCCTGTATACTCCCGTGTTCCCAGAATATGTCTACTAAACACCCCCCACCGCACAGATACCGTATGGGACACTCCTTACAGCCAGGTATCTTTGACACAGAAAGACTCCGTATCTCTTCTAAAACAGGAGATTTCTTCCATATTTCCTCAAGACTTGATTCCTTGACATTCCCTGCCAAAAATTCGGGGTACATCAGCCCTGCACAGGGGTATACACCTCCATCCGCCCCCACAGAGAGCATGCCAGCGCCTGCACCGCACAAATCTATTTTTTCTCCTCTGGTGACCGCAGGTCTCAAACTCTCAACAAACCCTATGTAGTTGAAATCAGGATCTAATTCTTTAATTTTTCTGTAGGTTTCTATAAGCTCATCTATGGTAGGATCGATATCCTTCATGGATTCGTACGCTCTTCCCGATCTCTGTAAGGTTCCAAATGCTACCCTACCAATTTCTTCTCTCTTGATGAATTCTATTGTCTCTCTTATTTTGGTTATATTAGTCTTTAAGAATGTCATTCGCACAACAACGTTTATTCCCAGCTTTTTCAGCTTCCTTATGGTTTCTAAAGCTTTCTTGAATACACCTTTACCTCTTATAGCATCATTGGATTCTTCATCCGGCCCTTCCAGACTGACCTGTACATTTACGTTTAGGCCAGCTAACCTTTTTGCCTTCTCATCATCGATGAGTGTTCCATTTGTTATGACAAGTACTTTATCACTAAAGTATTCTGAGGCAGCTTCCAGTATCAGGAATATATCCTCTCTGCAGAAGGGCTCCCCCCCTGATATTACCAGCTCGCAGCCCTCAAATTGAGAGGATTCTTTTATGATGGCAATGATCTCCTCTGTTGTCAGCTCATTTTCTAAAGGAGATCCAAAGGAGCTGTGGCAGTGTCGGCACCGCAGGTTGCACTTGTACGTGACGTTGAGCCACAAAGAAAAGAGATTTTCTGCTTTTTTTGGTGTGAATTCTTCTATTTTTACTGGTTCTGTAAAGGCAAATTTCTTGTCTTCTAGGTAGTTAAAGAATGTCAACATCCCTGGAAGGTTCTCCTCCAGATCTTCTCCCTTCCGAGCAGATATAACTTCTGTTATCTCTCTAATCGTTTTTGTATCATCACATAAGTCTACAATATCCTTCCCATCAATATTGACACTGATACAGTTGGGAAGTTCAGGAGCCAGTATTAAATACATTCCCCCTTCTTTCTCTTCAGTAATTCGTTCTTCAGGGAGGTACGGTACATCATCTGGGTCGAATGGAATAGTCATCACCTCTTCTCTTTTTTATGTATTTTCGTATCGTTAAAGCTATGGGTAGAATCCCCGCTATGATCCCCCACGCATAAAATGCAGCAAGGAAGTACCCCTTGGGTCCGTACGGACTTGCTGGCGAAATGATTTCAGGGAAAACCTTCAAAACACCTATTACTTGTGCTTTGCTCAAAGAGAAAAAGAAAAAGTAAGTGAGGATCAACGTTTGGACTGGCCATAATATCATGTATACTTTTAAGAATTTTTTCTGTTTGTCATTCCATTTTGCCATGGTTTTTTTGTATTCCTCTTTGTTTATCAACTGGAAACCTCGTTTCACCTGTGTTTTCAAGTAGGTTAACGAGTTGTCCAATAAATTGGGAAACTTTGCCAGAAACTGCACAATGTAATACCCATCGGTTTGCATGAAAGGGGACAACGTGATAGCAGTACTGATGTGCCAGAAAAAAGATGATGTTGCCCACACGATGGGCATGGAATCAGTAAACAAGAAGATATACGTGGATATCTCAGCAGCTAACAAACTCAACAAGGGACCTGCAATAAACGTACACACATTTCCTCTCTTATCCAGTATTCTCGTATTTGGTGTATCTACATAAAAAAATGCTACCAAAAAATGGAATACCAATCCCAGTTTTCCTGGTTCTGCACCGCAGTTGTAGGAAGCACCTGTATGAGCAAACTCATGAACGAGCTCCACCACGTAAAAGAGGGCAAAGACTGCAAAGAGATATTTTAAGGGGACACCTAAATGGAAATTCATGTACGCGTGATCAACAATAGTGCCAAAATTCTTCAAAAAGAGGATGAACCCTGACAAAATAAACAACGAGTATACAACAAGAAATGACTTACTCCCAGTAAATCTAAAAAATCGGTACACCTTTTTCATCCATTCTTTATTTGTATCAAAAAAGGGTATCTTCACCGTGTATAGAGGTCCTGTGTACTTTTCTGCTTCAACATCTATCAAAAATCCTGCTTTTGCCAGTACTTCTATCAGGTGAACTACATCTATGTCTTTGTACATTCCCTGTAATTGGGCAACTGAGGTTTTTCCATCCATTTTTTCGATTATTTCCTTTGCTTTCTCCTTCAATTTTAAATATCGTGCATTTTCTGGGTTTCTCAACAATAAAAACTCCCCATCCTCTATAGTATCAAACGGAGATGTCTCTACTGTAGATTTCAGTTGGGGTGAAAAATCTTCACTTATTTTCACCATGGTGCTTTCACCTCGAACATGAGTGCTCTATTCTCACAGGATATATAAATATTTGCAGAGTAATTTGTTGAGATGAAAAGAATAAAAAAGAATAAAAAAGAAAAGAAATGAGAACCGAATCCACTCATGCAGTTATATGCATACTGCTGTTGTTCCGCCAGCCCAGTATACAGCTCCGCAACCGCCTGGGTGCTTTGGAGTGACTTCCTCCATTTCTTCTATCACAATATCCACTCTATCACCTCCTGGTTTTAGGTTACCTCTTATGGCGACATCTGCGATTGCATGGTCACCAGAAGCTCCTCTGTATCCACCTGCACTACCTCTGATCAGCTTTGGCATCGTTCAGGTGGTCCGTGCTCCGAGATTTGCAGACCGATAGTCACCATCACTACTGTTAGTAGTTACTATCAATGGTAGTAAGTGTTTATAAAGGTTTCTATCAACAATTGTCGAAACAGAAGACGCTCCATGGGGGTGGAGATAACCAACAGGATTGGTAACTTCAGATGTTAGTTAATCCACAAATAACGTGGAAAAAAGTGAAAGAAAGTGAAAAGCACGATAGATTGTATATAATGATGATTACTACAGGTATTCCCAGAGAGAACTGTACAATACGTTGAAAGGGACAGAATAGAGAAATCGTTCAGCCTTAAAGGGAATTTTATCTTTGAAATCGGTACGACGCTGGTTTACCAGGAGAACCAGGACTCATGTCTTCATTGATATCTTGGCTATCTGCGTTGGATGAGAACATCTAAAAAGTGGCAGCAACCTTCATAGTGTTTCCAGGATGTACTCCTTTTTCACCTTTTCTCCTTCAAATTCTACTCCTTCAGCCTCTAAAATCTTTTTTTTCAAGGGGATTCCACCACCGAATCCAGTCAATCCTCTATCAGAACCAATCACCCTGTGGCACGGCACTAACAAAGGGACAGGATTTCGGCCCAAAGCTCGACCGACCGCTCTGTATGCTCTGGTGCCTACACTTTTGGCTACCGCCCCATAAGTGGCGACCTTCCCCTTTGGTATTCTTTGGGTTGCTTTGTACACTTTTTGCTGGAAGGGTGTTCCCTGAACGTGGAAAGGGTACGAAAAGACTTCTCCAGATTCGATCCATTGTACAACTTTTTCAGCAATTCTATCTGCTTTTTCATCTCTTTCTAAAGTTGCATCTTCAGGAGTTTGTCCAGGAAATAAGATTTCATAAATTTTCTCATCCATAATGACAAGACATGTACCTTCACTCAGGGCTGCTTGACCTACTTTCATGAAGGTTGTTTCTTTGTGATCTTTTAAAGGTTACACATCATTGGTTGAAACTATCTGGAATGTTACACGTGTAACAAATATGGGTTACCCTCTGAAAATCGAAACCTTCAAAAGATTTGCACCCCATAAGAAAGTACATGCAAAAAGAACGAGTAGCCCTGGAAGCCTTGAGGCACCAGTATGTGGTATCATTTGCTGGAGTGTATGGTGAATTTCGAGGGAAAACATTGGTGGGCATTGAAGAGAAGGTTTTGAAAAAGACAGATTTAATCCCTTACATTGATAAGGTTACTATTTCAGGATTTGAGAAGCAGAAGAGGACTCCTCTTTTCTTGAAAGAGCATTTCACTGTGGTACCAGTTAATGAAGAGGAACTTGATATTGATGAGTCCTTATTACAGCAGGAGCTGGGGTTAGCTGTACTACCAGAGCATGTACCTGCACATGAACCTCTGGAGGTTGGTGACAAGATTGTGTTGAATGCTGTTTTGAGCAAAGAATTTCTTATGCGGGAGAAGGGTGGTAATCCAGAGTTATGGGCCAGGAATTTGTTGAGGAATTACCTGGTAAAGGGGAAGACTGAATTGTAGTTCTGTTATTAAGATAATGAAAAAATGGGTTCATTTTTAGGATTCTGTGGGGTGGAAGAATACAGATCGAAATTTCAGATGTTACACGTGTAACAAATGTGAGAAAAACCCCAACAATTGAATATCCTCTCTATCCAGAACCCTTATATATACTCATATGTGAGTAATTGCATGCACGCTGCTCTTTTGGAACTGGCAAAACTAAACGCATCCAAGGGTGTAGTTATTTCCACACTCCAATTAGGAGAAATCTTAGGATGTTCTCAGCAGACTGCTTCACGAAAACTTGTTGAATTAGAAGAAAAGGGATTCATAAAAAAAGAGAGAGCAATAAAAGGCCAGAAAATCATTTTGACCAAGAAAGGCCTTGACTTCTTACGGGAGTACTACATCCAGTTGAAATGCATTTTTGAGGAAAGAGAAGCCGTCAACATAAAGGGAGAACTCATTTCCGGCATGGGAGAAGGCCAATACTACATCACCCGACCTGGGTACACACAGCAGTTTGAAGAAAGGTTAGGATTCCGCCCGTATCCGGGAACGCTGAACCTCCTCTTGGAAAGAAAACACGACATTGTGGTCAGAGAAATGCTGGACAACTGCCCCTACATTAAAATTGATGGGTTCACAGACGAAGAGAGAACCTTTGGAGCAGTCAAGTGCTATCTCATTTCCATAAATGGAGTTAAAGGAGCCATTATTTCTCCCTTGAGGACTCACCATCCCAAAAACGTTATTGAGATTATCTCTCCTGTGTACTTGCGGGAAAAACTAAGTATAAAAGATGGAGATGAAGTTTCAGTAGACCTGTTCATCTAGTCAATTTGGATTTTTTGGTACTGTTTCATGCCATCAGTAGGTGTGTGAAGTGCTGCGTCCTGTAAAATGCACACCAACCCTGCTCGTCCCTCGTAGTTGAGACTTTCCTCTGTCTATGTGATCCCTCTCTTCGCATTAATGCACATTCAATCTCTTTGATTGCCATTTTCAGACTACTATGTATCTAAAAGAACAACGAAAAAGTGCTGGTAACCCCGAAACTATATGTGACCATGTTACACGTGTAACAAAAATGAATTAACCTGTGATACCCCCTTTATGTGCAAAGATTTTATAAAGATGGAAATTATCTCTCTTTAACTGACGATTGTACTCATACAGAAAGGTCCTGACTAGGAAGTATACCTACAGAACAGCCAAGAAATGGACTGATGTGAGAAGCATGGGACTCACAGTGAAGTGCCGAAGTATCATAGTAACCTTGAATCACTATGTAAGACTGCAAAGGGGTGAAAAAAATGGTAACTTCTGAAAAACTGAGAAAAGAACTGGAAACCCTGAAATTTGGGGACCATCTAGCCTGCATCTACAAAACTAAGGAAGAACAGCTCTCTACTGTAATTCCCTTTGTATTGACTGGATTGAAAAATAATGAAAAATGTATCTACATTGCAGATGAAAATACGAAGCAGGAGATTATTGAAGCCTTCAGAAAAGTGACTGATATTGATAAATACATAAAGACGAACCAGCTCGAGTTACTCACAAAAGAGGAAGCATACCTCAAGGATGGCTCTTTTGATCCAGACCAAATGATAGAACTGCTCAGCCGCAATGAAAAGAAAGCACGCAAAAATGGGTACAATGGGTTACGGGTTACGGGGGAGATGACCTGGATTTTTACAAAACTACCTGGAGTTGAAAGACTTATCGAATATGAAGCAAAATTAAACTATTTCTTCCCAGAAAGCAAAAGCACTGCTTTGTGCCAGTACAATGAGGGAAAGTTTAACCCAGAGATTCTGCTTGATGTCATCCATACCCACCCCACGTTGATCATTTACAATAACTTATACGAGAACCCCCACTTTTTACCGCCAGATGAGTTTTTTGCACGAATAAAGGGGGAAATACACTGGAACACGTATGAAAAAGTGAGAGATGGCATAATAGGTAGAAAAAGGACTGAAGAAAAGGCCAAACAACGTGAAAGAGAGAGAAGTCTAATTTTAGACTCCATGTCTGAGTTTGTTGCTTACTATGGTAGGGATAAAAGGATAACGTGGGCGAATTTGGCTACTGTAGAATCAGTTGATGCACAGCCTGAAGAGGTAGTTGGAAAACACTGCTACGAAGTTTGGCACTGCAAGGATGAGCCATGTGAAACCTGTCCTGTTTACAGAGCGTGGGAAACAGGAATGTACGAAGAAGGAGAGATAGCGTCACCTGATGGAAGAATATGGTATGCAAAAGCTAACCCAGTCTTTGAAAATGATGAACTTGCAGGGATCGTGGTGGTTTCACGAGACATTACTGAGCGTAAAAAAGCAGAAAAAGACAAAGATAGAATTCTGCATAACTTTGACGAACGTGTTAAAGAATTGAGCTGTTTGTATGGAATCGATGAAATTGTGAAAAGAGAGAATGCAGCAGTGGAGGACATTCTGAAAGAGGTTGTTCGTTTGATTCCACCCTCGTGGCAGTATCCTGAGATTGCTGGCAGTCGTATTACCTTTGAAGGCACAGAGTATAAAACCAGAATCTTCAAGAAAACAAAATGGATGCAAAAAGCAGATATTATTGTCAATGATAAAAAGGTTGGAACAGTAGAAGTGTGTTATACAGATAAAAAACCTATAAAAGATGAAGGTCCGTTTATAAAAGAAGAAAGAAACTTGATAAATGCTATTGCTAAACGGTTGGGGGATTTTTTTGAGCGCAAGAAAGTAGAAGAAGCACTCAAGCAAAGCGAGGAGAAATTCCGTTCTCTTGTGGAGACTACCAGCGACTGGGTGTGGGAAGTAGACCAGAATACTACCTACACCTATGCTAGTCCGAAAGTCAAGGATTTGCTGGGATACGAGCCGGAGGAAGTCACTGGCAAGACACCGTTCGATTTTATGCCCCCCGATGAGGCAGAACGAGTAACCAGATTGCTCAAAGATATTTTTGAATCTCAGAGCTCCTTTGCAGGATTGGAGAACACGAACCTTCACAAGGATGGGCAACACGTGGTACTCGAGACCAGCGGCGTGCCAATTTTCGATGCAGGTGGAAATTTTATGGGTTACCGGGGTATTGACCGCGACATTACTGAGCGCAAGCAGGCGGAGGAGGCACTGCGGGAAAGTGAGGAAAAATTCAGACTATTTTTTGAAAATGAGCCAGAATACTGTTATATGATCTCTCTTGAAGGGAAAATATTGGATGCAAATAAAAGTGCCTTGAAGATACTTGGTTACAAGAAAGAAGAAATTATTGGGGAGTCACTTCTCACAAAGGTCTACGCACCAGCATCACGCAAGAAAGCCAACCTGTTACTTATGGAGTGGAAGAAGACGGGCAACCTGAGAAATGAAGAATTGAACATCATCACGAAAGAGGGGAGAGAGCGAACTGTCTTGCTCAGTGTTGATTCTGTGAGAGATGCTCATGGGAAGGTACTTCATTCTATTTCAGTGCAGAGGGACATTACTGAGCGCAAGCAGGCGGAGGACGCTCTTCGTGAGTCTAGACTTCAGCTGGAGAACCTGTTTGAGGCGAGCAGATTAATAAATTCCACCATGGATACAAACAGAGTATTTAGGTTTATTTCAGATTCTATTCAAAAATTGGTTGGATTTGACAATTTCATTATTTTCTTGGTTTCAGAGGACAGAAACCGTGTATATCCTGTATATGCTTCGGAAGGAATCAACGATTTAGTGAAGGGGATGAGTTTCTATTATGGTGAAGGGGAGATTGGTCGCTGCATGGAAACCAAGGAGCTCTTACTTTTGGAGAGTGCATCCAAAGAAAGAGGAAAAGTTGTTGAAATGACAGAAATGAATTCTCGAATTGTTGTTCCTCTCATCACAAAAGGTGAATGTGTGGGTGCACTTCACCTTTCGAAGTCTACACCCAATGCTTATAACCAACGAGATGTAAATGTTCTAAAACCGCTGGGCGAAGTCATTTCATCAGCTATCAGAAATTCAATGCTGCACAATAGAATCAGAGATTTGAGTCTGGAACTTGAAAGAAAAGTTGAAGAGAAGTCCAGAAGGACTGAAATACTCCTGTATGCGAGACATGCCTTGTTAGCAGAAAGGAGCTGGGAAAGAGGATTGGTCACTATTGTTGAGAGTATGGGCAAGCTGGGGTTTGACCGGTGCTGCGTGTTCCTGGTGAACCCTATGAAAAAAACGCTGGAATTCCATTTTGGCAAAGGTGTTGGCCTTCCAGAAAGGGGCACATCAGTTTCCTTGACAGACCTTGAATACTTTGGTGTTCAATGCGTTCGTGAAAAGAAGACCATATACGTAAGAGATTCTCGTTCAGCAGAGGGAAAACAAATAGTTGAAGCACAATCGTTTGTCTGGGTTCCCATCGTGGTCCAGGATGAGGCTTTTGCTGCAATAGCTGCAGGCAACGTAAGCAGTGAGATTGTAACAGAAGAGAATATCAAAGACATGGAAATTTTAGCAGGCATGTGTGCAGCCTTCATTGACAGGACGAGAGTGTTAGCAGAACCAATGGCAGAGCAAATGTTACAAACAGAATTCACGTATTGGCTTGACCCCTCAGAATGCTACATTTTTATTGAGAAAAAACCAGAAAAGTCTTTTGAAGTGTTTATTGATTTAGTCATCCATGGTGTACCAGGGTTTGTCATTTCCAGAGAGTATCCCGAAAAGGTCAAGAAAAAGTACAAACTGGTGAAAACTCCTGTGCTGTGGTTGACGCGAATTGAAAGAGAAAACACGTTAAATCCAGAAGATCTTTCCAAGCTGAATTACATTGTTGGAAATTTCACCAGAAAGAGTGAGAAATCTGTAATACTGCTGGACGGGCTGGAATATCTTATCACACAGACCAATTTTCAGACAGTTTTAAGGTATTTGCAAGAATTAAGAGATATTATAGCCATAAATAATTCACGGCTGATTATTCCCCTCCATAAGGGTACTCTCCCGCTGGAAGAATACAATATTCTGGAGAGGGCATTCACCATTTTAGAACCTGATTGATGTCAGTGACACATGAGCTACTAAAAAAAGTGAAAAATTGTTAAAGGTTGCATCAAAAAATATGTAAAATAACCTTGAGGCTGTCTCACAATTCAATTTTCCTTAAAAATAGCTAGTTTCGTTCCTTAGAGCTAAAGTCTTAAAATAGAATCAAGTAAAAGCTATTTCTTACATAGAGAATCTGACTTTGAGATAAAATCTTATCACCAATTTCTGGGATGGTATAAAAAAGATAATTTGTGATGTTACACGTGTAACAAAGTGAGATACTACTAACTAGTGGACAGCCTGAGAGTACAAAGGTTTAAAAACCAGCGCAAGATAGCATTACAGGTGTTTCTATGAGTCAAATTACCCTGATACCTGAAAAAGATATGGATGATTTTGTCACCATAGTGGCTAATGCGTATCCTGGAATGGATATACCCTCACCAGAAGATAGACAGAAAGTGAGGCAGCGCCTCATCAAAATGCAAACAGAAGATAAAATAGCACACATTTATGGATTGTACAGGGAAAAAAAACTTTTGGGAGGAATGATATTATATGATTTCATCATGAATGTGTATAATGTAAAAACGTTAGCGGGAGGTGTAGGATTAGTAGCAGTGGACTTGCTGCACAAAAGGGAAAAAGTGTGTAAAGACATGATCACTTATTTTCTGGACTATTACAAAGAAAAAGGGAGCTTTATAACTTGTTTGTACCCTTTCCGTCCGGATTTTTATAGAGAAATGGGATTTGGACTTGGAACGAAAATATATCAGTATACAGTGAAACCTGTTCAGCTCCCACGAAATAGGAAGGATCACATTCAATTCTTAGACAAAAAGGATAAAAAAGCCTTAAAGGAGTGCTATACCAGATATACAGATAAAACGCACGGCATGATTGAATTGAGAGAGACTCAATTAGATCGCTTTTTTGATAAACCAGAAAATACTATTGTGGGGTACAAAAAAGATGATACCATTTCGGGATATCTGGTTTTTACGTTCAAGAAGGGGGATGCAGAAAGTTTTATCGTCAACGATATTGAAACCGTAGAATTCATATACGAGACGAAAGAGGCTCTTTCAGAGCTGCTCACATTCCTGCACACTCAAAAGGATCAGATACGGTATGTTATCATTAATACACAGGATGAGTACTTCTGCCATTTGCTGCCAGACCCCAGAAACAATTCAGAGCGGTTAATCCCGTCTGTGTACCATGAAAGTAATGTATCCGGGGTGGGGCTCATGTACAGGGTCATTGATACAGAGAAGGTATTTGAAGTTTTGAAAGACCACAACTTTGGGAATCAGGACTGTGACCTCAACCTATCTGTAACAGACAGCTTCTTCAAAGAGAACGAAGGGGATATTATTGTTCATTTTGAAAATGGGGTACCTTATCTGGGGAGAAAAGACTACGAGGTGGAGATTCGTCTGGATGTTTCCGATTTCTCCTCACTGGTCATGGGTGCTGTGCCGTTCAACAGGTTATACCGCTACGGGTTGGCAGATATTTCTGATCCTGAATACGTGGATACAGTAACTGCACTTTTTAGAACAAAAGAAAAACCTGTGTGCACAACAGAGTTTTAATGTAGTAAGAAAATGCCATAGAAGTCTTCCATATTGTTTGATTTCCTCGAACACTGTAGATTAGGGAAAAGGAGGGTATAAAATCTATATCACTCATTTGAAATCGAAAGAAAAGTTTATTACTGCGAAAGACCATAATGAGTAATCCATATCATTCAAAAAACTGGAAAAATCGCTAGGTTTATATACTCTCTGTAAAGGTGAGAGCATGAAGATATCTTTTTCTGGAGCTGACCTCTTTCTTTCATATCTTCAGGGAGAGGCTACCTTAGATGAGGTGATCGATCATGAAGCTTACAGAGTTGTGTTCAGCCACAGAGACCATTACGGCAATGGGTTAACTAAAAAAGATATTGAGAACGCTTTGAAAGGGGAATCTACTCCATTTTATGGACTAAAAAATCTCAATGAAAATCTTCCCAGGATAAAAAATCTCATCAATACAATAAAGAAAAACGAATCTGAATGGATAAAGGATGTGTCAAAAGTTTTTTCTTCTTTACTTCCAGAAGAGCATATAACCAACATAACTGTATATCCCATAATCGGTTACGATGCTGGAATAGGGCTCCACAATGCAGTGTGCATGAACCTTAATTGGGAACCATATGTGAATGATCCCCACGAGTTTTTGTATTTCATCATCCATGAATGTTTTCACGTGCTCTATGAGAGAATCCATAGGATTCCTCCACTCAAAGAGGTAAGAACACCCAGTGGTTGGCTGTCTTATTTTAACATATTTGTTCAGAATGAGGGGTATGCGGTGTATGCTCCTCTTCATCTGCGAGAAGAGAGAAATCACTTAAAAGATAGGGATTATGTAGTTTTATTTGATGAGAGAAGAATTGAAGAACACATTGAAGGGTTTTTGGATACTCTTGAGCTCTTTGAACAAACACAGCTCACTTTTGATGAATACTGTCATTATATCTTTGGACCGATGCGTCTCACATATAGGGTGGGTTGTGAATTGGTGAGGCGTATTGAAAGAAGTTACGGTTTTGAAGCAGTGAAGAGAGGCATCTATTTTGATGCAGACCAGTTTCTTTCTACGTATCACCACTTGCTCACTAAAAAGTAGAATCAGCATTATTTTTTTTGGTCAGAATGTTACACGTGTAACATTACTGGAGATCTTTCAATTAAGGAGCTACAGAAATCTAAGCACTGCTTATCATAATTTAGGTGATTTTAAAAACCCGAAAATGCAATCTACATTGCAAAACATGTTTTCAAAAGGATAAGAATCCTGTGGATATGCCTTTCAATCAAACAAAGAGAATTATTGGTTGTGCTGCTCAGTCAAAAGAATCCTAAAGAATCATTTCTCCATTCTTCTAAACTTATCTTTGCGAACTTACTTCATCATTTCACAAACAATGTGATTGCAGCTTATCTTTGCATTGTAAGTTCTGCAGTATCCGATTTTTTGTGTTTTTCTCTCAAAATGAGGACATTAATAGCATCTAGTTATGGATTTTCTGACAGGTATTTTCTGTACTGATTCTTTATTCTCTTTCATAGGAACCAAATGTCTGAATACTTCTTCTCTAGGAAGAGAAGCTGCTGATATAGGTCTTTTCTCCTGCCTGTGTCTACTCGTAGAAATATCATATTTCTCCTGTTCTCTCCAAACAAAGCTCCCCGTTTTGTTGATCCAACCTTGACGACCATCGTCAAGGATTACAGAGGCCAGCTCTCCAATAAAAGGGAATGCCCTTCTAAATCTCGGACTAAGTACTATTCTTCCTTTTCTGTTGATATAGCCCCATTTCATTTCATCAAGGGTTACAGGAGCTAGGCCTCTAGAGAATTCCCGAGCCCCATAAAAATCTGGCTGGATCACTAGTTTTCCACCCCTGTCAATATAACCCCATTTACCGTCTATCTCAACAGGAGCTAAACCTTCGGAAAAAGTTCCCACAAATTCAAATATAGGGTGTATTTCAAAATCCCCTTTGGGGTTAATGAAGCCATACTCTTTTTCAGTAATAGATGCACCTGCTAGTCCATGAGAGAATCCATAAGCCCACTGAAATTTCGGCTTGACAATGTATTTTCCTTTCTTGTCAATATATCCCCATTTTGGAACCTCCATTTTTAGCACTTTGTGTGGTACGCGAATTCCTACAACTGCTAATCCTTCATGAAAACCTTGACCTATGAAACTCGATAAACCAAAGGAAAATTTCGGATTAATTGCAAATTTTCCTCTTTTGTCAATGAATCCATACTTCGTTGGAATTTTTATCGCCGGGAAATTCCGAAAGTGTTTTATTTTTGCTTCAATCCCAACAAGTGCCAAACTTTCGGAAAACCCATACGCTGAATCAAACTTTGGGTGGATCAGTACTTCACCACTACTGTCAATATAACCCCATTTGCCATCTATCTCCACAGGAGCCAAACCTTCTGAAAATCCATGACATGAGTCAAACTGTGGATTGATTACCAGTTTTCCTGTCCTGTCTATAAACCCACATTTGCCATCTATCTCGACAGCAAATAATCCGATCTTCTCTTCCAATAGATCACATTCCATCATCTTCTTTGGCTTTCTGTATATACTTTTCATTGATTCAATCAATCAATATACAGTCCATAGTGCATACCGCAGTTCGCGTGTTGAATGTTTTACATATTCTCATTCACGATAAACAATCCTATCTTTTACGATTTTTTCTCTCTCAAATCTTTCCATCAACCTTGCCCCATCCCTATCAGACTTCTTTTTCAGATCTCAATCCAGTAATATCTGTAACACCCTTTTCAACAAGAACAATTACATCTTTTCCTGCACCTTATGCAATCCCTATCCAGTACTCTAAAGCTTTATTAACAATTCTTGATCTATGTGATAGTTGAAATACTCCAGAAGTTCACTGCCATCAGCGAGTGCCCACATAAGATCCTTGAAGATCGTTCTTCCAAGAAAGCAATCTATATCATAGATTCCTCTTACATCATCAAAACACGCGAAGGAATGTGCTGGACATCCACCTCCACAGAAGGATTTCCATATACAGGTGAAGCACTTTCTACCAGCATCTTCTGCTCTTTCATTTAACTTTCTCATGCCTTCCGATCTATACGCTGTTTGAAGTGACATATCAGAAATGTTTCCCAGTTTGACGTTTCCTCCCAAACAATCACAAGGATACATGGTACCGTCAACATCTACAGTCATCAAACTCCTTCCAGCACCACAAGGATGTCTCTTGCACATAAAAACGCGATCAAAGAGAAGAATATTTCCCAAATACTCGATAAGGTTGTTTATCCTAAGATTCCAGATTTCCCTATTGACAATCCTTTGAATGATCTCCTTAAAACCGCGCAGTATCTCTTTGGGGTTCGGATGAAGTTCTGCACTTGCTTTTCCCCGTCCTTGTGGAAAGAAAAATGAGAATTTAATGCTAGAAAACCCTTCCTCTTCAAAGAATTCACATATTTCCACCATATCTAAGACATTCCTGCTCGTCACAGTGGTCAATATTCCTGGCAAAGGGAACTTCTTTTCACGCATCACCTTTAAATTATCTAACACAATGTCCACACTCGATTCGTTGTTGGGAAATACTCTGCATTGATTATGAGACTTCTTGAACCCATCCAAGGACACGCCAAATCCAATCTCATTCTTGTAGAGATTTTCGACCATTTCTTCTGAGAGGAGTAACCCATTGGTTTGACATATAAAATTGATGTACTTTCCACCCTCTGCTGCACGCATCTTTCCGTATTCTAGCAGCCGCTTCAT
>Ga0209427_10002579_pt1 | contig 21317 bp, 23 predicted proteins | sample DeeMarSWOR136_30_FD_187465 | JGI IMG/M metagenome (GOLD analysis project Ga0209427, IMG submission 187465) | Marine sediment microbial communities from White Oak River estuary, North Carolina - WOR-1-36_30 (SPAdes) (version 2) | ecosystem: Environmental > Aquatic > Marine > Intertidal zone >...
TGTGATGCAGCAATTGCTGCTCTCTGGGGTAATTATCGTTTTCACCCCTCAAGATTTAACTGCCATGATAGTTAGAAAAGCGGTGAAGATGGCGCAGAGGATGGATAAACCTATCCTAGGTGTGGTGGAAAATATGAGCTATTTATATATACCTGAAATTGATAAGAGGATTGAGCTCTTTGGCAGGAGTAAAGGAGAGGAGATGGCACGGGTAGCTAGTGCACCTTTTCTGGGACAGCTGCCCATAGACCCAAAGCTAGCCAGGTTATGTGATGAAGGCACTATAGAAAACTACAACTCTGACGACTTTGCCGCTCTTAGTCAAGCCTTTGTACAGGCATTGCCCAAGATAAAACAAAGAGACCTTCAACAGGAGTTAGAGTGATGACTTCAGAATTCGAGCCACTTGAACAACTTATCAGGGAAAGCATGAAGGGGGTCTATACCGAGACGACAATTGACCATGTGGTGAACCCAAGGAATGTAGGGAACATGCAAGATGCTGATGGTTTTGGCGAGGTGACCGGTCCCTGCGGGGATACTATGGAGATATGGCTCAAGGTGAAAAGGGGCATAATTACCAATGCTACCTTTCTGACCGATGGCTGTGGAGCCACCATTGCCACAGGTAGCACGGTCACCGAGATAGCTAGGGGAAAGAGTATTCCTGAAGCTATGAAGATTAACAAACAACATGTTTTGAATGCCTTAGGCAGTCTCCCTGAGGAAAGTATTCACTGTGCACTGCTAGCAGTTAATACTCTTAAGCAAGCAATTAAGGATTACCTAGACCTGAAGAAGGAGCCGTGGAAAAGAGCTTATCGCAAATACTGACCCAAGGGCATAGAAAGTGAAATCTATAATCTATGGTCCTGTTCCTTCGTGGCGGTTAGGTAAGTCTTTGGGTGTGGATTTAGTCTCTACTAAGGGTAAGACCTGCTCCTTTGACTGCATCTACTGTCAACTGGGTAGAACAATAAATCCTCGGGTGGAACGGCGAGAATTTGTTACAATTACCCAGCTAGCTAAAGAGCTGGATGCAGTAAGAGATACAGTGGCTGATTATGTTACCTTCTCCGGTATGGCGGAACCAACTCTGGCAAGCAATCTGGGAGAAGCCATCAAAATAGCCAAGTCAATTCTACCACTGCCAGTGGCAGTCCTGACCAATTCTTCCCTTATGCCCAGGGAGGATGTGTGCGATGACTTGGCACAGGCAGATGTGGTAATAGCCAAAATAGATGCGGCTACTGAACAAACGTTCCGGCAGATTAATAACCCTGTAGTCAGCTATTCCCTTGACCAATTACTCCACTCCATAGAACACTTCAGAAAAAGATTTAAAAAAAAGCTAGCTCTACAAATGATGTTCATGGCTATAAATAAGGATTACGCCAGACAAATGGCAGACATAGCCAGGCGACTTTTACCTGATGAAGTGCAACTCAATACCCCACTACGCCCCTGCCCTATCAAACCGTTAGCACCAGATGAGATGGCAGCTATAGAAACGGAGTTTACTGGACTGGAAGTGGTAAATGTCTATCAAGCGCCAAGACCAGAGGTTGTGCCACTAAATCTAGAGGAAACATTGCGTCGGAGACCAAAACTATAGCTAGGAAGGCTTATATTGAAAAATCCTTGGCTGGTTTTACTGGCACTAGTAGACCGGCAACCATCAGATAAATTTCATCGGCACGCTCAGCTAGTCTCTGGTTCGCCTTCCCCAGCAAATCACGATACAACCTGCCCACCCTATTAGTCGGCACCAAACCCATACCAACCTCATTAGTAACAATAATGAAGCTGGCATGAGTGTGGTCAATGCACTCTACCAACTCGCTAATCTCACTGGTAAGCTTTTCCTCTATAAGAGAGGCATCAACTTGCTCGCCAGCCTGGTGGCTATATTTACCAAAGACATTATTAACCAGTAGGGTGATACAATCTATAATTACCACCTGAGCCCCACCAATTTCTTGCTCAATCTGACTACCTATATGGGTGGTAACCTCAAGGGTGCTCCAGGTTGATGGTCTTACCTTTTGGTGCTCTTCAATGCGGTGCCTCATCTCTTCATCACTAGCCTCGGCTGTAGCCACAAAAAGCACTGGCTTGTCTAACTTTAGAGCAAGCTCTTGAGCAAAGCTACTTTTACCGCTACGGGCACCACCAATTAATAAGATGCACTTTTTACTCACTTTGCCTCCAAGTTACATTTCAATATTTCTAAATACCAGTGTCTCTTCCTCAGAACCTTATTGGTTTCCAGAATATCTATCCGCTGCTTAAACAAAGGACCGTCAGTAACAAAGGTATGATACTCTCCAGCTTCACCACATATGTGAATATCATTTGTCTGCTTTAATTCAGATAAATATGTTAAGAAATCCAGGTCTACTTTCCTCCCTAGCCATTTCTCGTCAATTAGGTCAGCCTCAGTCACAACTATAGTTGCCTCAAACCCTAAGTCTATGAAGTCTCTTAACACTTTCTCTTGAGCCTGTCCCGACAAGGGGAAATAGGGAGTGAGATTCACTTTCTGACACGCTTTCTCAATCCACTGCTGGTGCCCAACAAAGGCAATATCACCAAAGACCGCACCCTCAATCCCCTCCTGCTTGAAGGAAAGGAGCATATTTTTATAATCAGCATCATAGTTGCGATCAGTGACTCGTCGCTGAACTAGTGGAATTCCAATAGCCTGTGCCTGCAACTGCAATACCTCAGCCGATAGTCCATGACTCCATGACCGCTTACCATCCTCATTTAGCATATTTGCTAAGTAACGAACTTTTAAACCACTACTAGCCGCTAGATAGCAGGCAAAGCAGCCATCTTTCCCACCACTCCACGGGACAAAGACTTGAGACATATTATTCACTAAAGTATTACCTTTCTATGCTAAATGAGAAACTGAGTATCACTTAGTTCTCAAATCATACTTCAAAACCTCTAAAAACCAGTGTTCATCTCTTAAGACTTTACTTGTTTCCAGAATTTCTAACCGCTGCCTAAACAGAGGTCCATTAATAACCAGGCTATGATATTCCCCGGCTTCACCACAGGGTGTAATGTTCCTTGTCTCACTTAGTTCTTCCATCCGCCCAAGGAAATCCAGGTCTATCCTCCGCCCTAACCATTCCTCTCCAAGCAGGTTAGTCTTGGTCGCAACTACAATTGCCTCAAACCCCAAATTTATAAACTCTCTCATTATTCTATCATGGCTCTCCCCCCACAAGGGCAAATGGGGAGTAATACTAACTTCCTGACACACCCTGTCAATCCAAACCCGGTGTTCATTAAAGTCAATATCACCAAACACACCGCCCCCAATCCCCTCCTGCTTGAAAGTGCGGAGCATATTTTTAAATTCAGCTTCGTAGTTGCCCCTGGTAGTCCGCCGCTGAACTAGAGGAATTCCAATAGCCTGCGACTGCACCTGTAATACCTCAGCCAACAGTCCATGACTACGCGAGCGTTTGCCGTCTTCAGTTACCATATTAGCTAGATAACCAACTTTTAGACCGTTAACTACCGCCCGGTAACAGGCAAGGCAGCAGTCCTTCCCCCCACTCCACGAAGCGAAAACCCGGTTTATATTAACCTCCTATTATTCCAGATGGGAAACATCATTTAACTGGCTCAGAATTGCCTGCTGGGAATAGGTCTCAATTATACTAAGCGAAGCCAAATCAAGGCGAAACTGCCGCCAGTGTCGTAAGTCTAAGCCTAGAAGATAGCATACCAGTAACCGTAACGGTCCAGCATGAGCCACAATAAGTATCGTTTCCTCCGGGGTATGCTTGTCCAGTCTGCTCAGGAATTTGCTTACCCGGCTATTAAACATTTCAAAATTTTCACCATCGGGAAACTCAAGACTGAGGCTCCGGCTAACCCACGTTTTAGCAACTTCAGGATAAAACCGACTAACCTCGTCAAATGTCAGTCCCTCAACCTTACCAAAGTTAACCTCGTTCAACTCGGCACAGTTGACAATATCCAACTGATGCCTGGCAGCAATAATCTCGGCGGTTACTGAAGCCCGCCTAAGGTTACTGGTATAAATTGCATCAAACTTCTCTGTTACCAGCCGGTTGCATAATCTCTCAGCCTGGCTGAGTCCAAGGGTACTTAGCTTAACATCACTCTGTCCCCAGTACCTTAGAGTACTGCCTGATTCAGTCTCGCCATGTCTCACCAGAAATAATCTAGACAATTATATCTCCGAACTAGGTCAATCCCAACCACTGGTTGTGAGCCAGCAAACAAATAAGGATGAGCACACAAACCTCAGCTACCTCATTTATAGCCCCATAGGTATCACCAGTAAGACCAGCAAACTTACCCTTAAAATAGGCTCCCATCACCATCACTACAACCCAGATGCCTGCCATTATCGCCAAGCCTGCTAGCCAAGCTGGCCAAGCTAAGACTACAGCTACCGCCAAAGCTATTATTGTTGCCTCGATGAACCTTGGTAAATCAGTAGCCTGCTTACGCTCCTTCCCTAAACCTGATGGCTGGGCATAGGGATAGATAAAAATAGCATAGACCATTGCCCAACGACTTACCACTGGCATTAATATCAGGGTCATCATCAGTAAAGGCTCAGGCACACTATTCAGTGTGATAAATTTAACCAGCAGTAGGCAACAAGCACCAATAACACCAAAACCACCGACCCGACTGTCATGCAATACTCGCCATCTTTCTTCAGGAGTCTTGTGCCCACCTATCCCATCACAGGTATCAACAAAGCCGTCAAGGTGCAATGCGCCACTAATCACCACTAAGGCAATAATCAATAATATATTAACAATAGACGGAGGTAAAAAAGGACTAAGAAGCCACCAGAGCCCATATAGAATTAGACCAATAAGGAAACCGACCACAGGGTAATAACCCACGGAACGTACAAATTCCTCATGGCTAGCTTCACGCCTCCAGGGTAATCGAATAGTGGTTAGAAACCTTATCGCTACCAGTAACGCCAATTTTATTACTCTTCCTTTTCTGACACCTCAGCCTCGGCAAAGGTAGCCATCTCAGCCAAAATCCTGGCTGAAGTCTCAGCTAAAAATATTGCCAAGGCAGCACCGGTGCCCTCACCCAGACGCATGCCCAAATCCAGTAAGGGTGTAAGCCCCAGATAGTTGAGTAATGATTTGTGACCAGCCTCAGCCGAAACATGAGCCGATATAATGAAGTCCTTCAACCCCGGTGCCAATGCCGTGGCAATGAGAGCTGCCGCCCCAGAGATAAAACCATCAACAACTACCGGAATGCGGTGAGCGGCGGCTGCTAACATCACCCCAACCAGCCCACCAATCTCAAAGCCACCCACCTTTGCCAGTACATCCAAAGGCTGAGCCGGGTCAGGGTGGTTCACTGTCAGGACTTTAGTTATTACTTCCACTTTATGCGCCAACTGCTCATCAGTTATACCAGTACCTCTACCTGTTACTTCAGCTACCGGTCTTCCAGTGATAACGGCACAGATAGCGCTACTGGCACTAGTATTACCGATGCCCATATCACCAGTGCCCACTATATCCAGACCCTTAGCCACCTCATCCCTCACTATTTCAATCCCTGTCTCTACTGCCCTCATCGCCTGCTCATCGGTCATAGCTGGACCTAAACACATATTTTGGGTACCAGGAGCAACCTTCCTGGATAAAAGCTGAGGGTTAGTTTCTATCTCAGATGCCACCCCCATATCAACCACAATAATTTTAATTCCTGCCTGGCGAGCAATCACATTTATTCCTGCCCCACCACCGAGGAAATTATAAACCATCTGAGTGGTAACCTCCTGAGGCCAGTTACCTACCTTTTCCGCTACCACCCCGTGGTCGCCAGCCATAGTGATAATAGCTTTGTGGTTGATTTGAGGTATGGGCTTACCCTGAATGCCAGCCAGTTGAATGGACAGTTCCTCCAGCCTACCCAGGGCACCCTGTGGCTTGGTCAACATGTCCTGCCGTGCTCGAGCTTGAGCCATTGCCCCTTCATCTAGAGGCTTTATCATTTCAATTATATTGGATAAGACTTCCGTCACTTCTACCTCCTGTATCAGTTATTTGTCAACCTTAGCCCTTCCAGAAAGACCTACTCTAACCTCATCACTGTCTCCTATCATAAAGCGAGAACCCCCTGGTGAGGCTCTATACAGGGTAAGCACCACATGTCTTACAAAACGAGGCTCCCTCTTCAACATTTGAACCACAATCCGGGCAGTTCTTGGCGTTACTGGCATCCCTATAAGGAACGCCAATCACACTTCGGTAAATCTCGTAGTAGAAAAGATGCTCCTTACTTCTAATGACAACTCTATCTTCATTGAGGTATCTTATCTTCTTTTCGTTGAATTCAAGGTCTGAGATTCTTGAATCGAAAAGGGACGGGAGTATAGTGGTGCCGCTTCCTACCTCTATTGGGGCTTTAACCCTCCATACTATTTCCTGTGGCATAATATTCTCAAAAGCCTTGCGCAGAATCCACTTGCCCCACACCTCTCCCTTTTCACTTCTAATCTTCAGACCTGTATCTAACCCTGTAGCGAAAGCTCTGAACTGTGGGTCTAAGTATGGAAGTCTAACTTCCACCCCCAGAGCCTTAGCTAAGGGTATTGAAGAAAACCTCATATTGCTCCATATTTTATTCAGTGCCTTGTCCAGTTGCTCTTCGGTCAGTCCGAAGAGGAAGCTATAACCACCGAAAAGTTCGTCGCACCCGTCCCCCGTCATAAAAGTCGATATACCCTGGTCTCTCCCTACCTTCAGCGCAATATAGATAGCTACACTATTACGAATTTCCATAGGGTCGAAGGATTTCAGAATCCTAATTACATCTTGAATATTCTCGTCCAGTTCCTCATTTCCAAAATAGTGGACATGATGCTTCAGTTCCAAACGGCTGGCTACTAGCTTGGCGTAGTCAACATCCGGTGCCGGGGCATCGCGCAGGGCTACTGTAATACAGCCTGGTTTGACCCACTTTGAAGTTAGGTAGGCAAGCATAGCTGTGTCCAGCCCACCTGATAAGAGAAGCCCATCGGTTAGATTACGCCTCACACTTTCTTCAAGGGCTTGGACAACGGTTGTATAATTGAAAGCAGACTCCAAAGTATTAGATACTGACATTTAGTTCCCCCTCACGCTTTAGCGCCTTGATGGTAGTGATGAGCTTTTGGCACTCCGGCATGGTGCGGGGCGCAATACGGACATACTCCGTCAATCCAAAGGAAGCACAGTCGCGAACCATGATGCCATACCGTAACAAAGCATTTCGGAAGCTTTTACCATCGCCCACCTTTACCAAGAAAAAATTCGTCTTTGATGGCACTAATTTGAAGCCGCTTCGGCCAAGCTCATCTATCATAAAATATTTTACCTGTCTAATCTTTGTCTCACACCGCTTGAGATATTCTGTATCCTTTAGCGCGATAACCCCTGCCTTTTGAGCCACTACATTGACATTCCACGGAGGACAGACCTTACTTAGATTCTGGATAATCTCCTCATTGGCGATAGCATAGCCTAAACGCAGTCCAGCTAAAGCATAGTCCTTAGTCATAGAACGCATAATAATCACATTGTTCCGGGAAACTAGGTCAGTAGAAGACCAGCTTCCCTCAGTGAAGGCAATGTATGCCTCATCCAGAACGAGCAGGCAATCAACACAGGCATCTAATATTGCCTCAACCTCCTTTCTGGAGAGGTATTGCCCAGTAGGATTGCCAGGATTGCAGATAAAAACCCCCTTAGGGCGGCGTTGCCTGATAAGGCCGACTGTCTCTTCTATTCTCGGGGCAAAGTTCTCCTCTGCCTTCCCCCATTGCTCAAAAACCTCCGAACCCATTATTCGGCAAGCGACTTTGTATTCACCAAAGGTTGGCTCCAGAATCAGGACGGAATCTCCGTGCCCGAAGTAAGTCAAAGCGATAAGGCGAATAAGCTCCATGGCACCACTTCCCGCCAGAATGTTACCCGATGCCACCCCCAGTTTTTCCGAAAGACACTGCCTAAGTTCGGTTGCCTCTGAATCAGGGTAGTGGTCAATGTCGATAGTATTAAAGATTTCCTTTACTGCCGGCGGGGGCATAAATGGGTTGGTGCTGACACTAAAGTCAATAACTTCCTCAGGAATAAGACCCATAGCCGATAACTCAGCCCAGTTTGGTCCACCATGAGGACAGGCTTCCAGCTTTTCTATCTCAGGTTTAGGTCGTAACGGCAAAGCGAATTACCCCCGCTATGAAACATATCAAGACCCAGGACAACACCGCTACCTGCACCAGCTTCAACGCAGCATCAATGGTTTCTGGCACTAGCTGGGCGTTTGCCCTACCTAATTTATAATACCCCACCTTCTCTAACTGTACATCGAGCCCACCTGCCATGGCCGCTATAGGCCAACCAGCGTTGGGGCTCTCAGTTTTAGAATGCTCACCGAGTACAACCTGCCACGAGGTTCGAGTACCCTTTCTCGATAAAAAAGTAGCTAAAGCCAAGAGTAGCGCCGTTAGTCTAGCTGGTATAAAGTTAAGCACATCATCCAACTTGCTGGCAAACTTCCCCAAATACTCATATTTCCCATGATAGCCTACCATAGCATCTAGGGTATTGACTACCCGATAGGCAACAGCTCCTATAACGCCAAAGAACCCTGGAACACCAAAGAGCAAAGGGAGCAGAAAATAGAAGATGGGTGCAATAAAGCTATCGCAGGTGCTCTCTGCCACTGATTCTACGGTAGCCGATACTAACAGTGGCTTGGGTAAATTCTGGGTATCACGACTGACCAATAAGCACAGCTCAAAGCGGGCATCATCCAGTTTCTCCTTCAGGAGAAGTCTCTTGACCCTGATGGCTACCTGCCGCAGTTCTCTCAGGGAAAAGGTGCATTTGAGGAGCACAGCTCCTGCAATTACATACGCCCAGTCAAAGCTAAGGCTAAGGCTCTTTAGATAAAAGAGCATGAAATAAACAGGGGCGGTAAACAACCCCATAATGGCCACGGTTATCACGAACCCATAGAGAAACTGAACGAATGGGGAACGACCAATATTAACCCTTTCCAGGAATGAAATGACCTTTCCCATCCATACCACGGGGTGTATGATAGGAGGTGGTTCACCCAAAGCTAAATCAATAGCCAGTGCCAGGAACAGTATTAATAATATATCCACGCCTTCTTAAACTCCAAACTATATACAATATTAACTACCTATCGTTTAGAAATCCATCTTTAATAATCTTAATCAGAAACGTTGAGCCTCTTATTGATGGCATCAATGGTGGCTCGGGTAACTGCACGTGCCGTTAGTTCACCTATTTTAGTATGTCCACCAACATAGGTCTGTTTGGTATCCCTCCCTGACACCACTATAATCTGGTCAGTACTGGTGCCTGTTGCCTGCCAGTCGGGATTATAAGAGCTTCTTACATTCAACTCCTGCAAGGCAATAATTTTAGCTTCAGTTATAGTGATGAATGAAGAGGCTAAGGCAGCTTGGTCAAATGAGGCATTGGTAAGTACGATTATGTTTATGGTTCCTGCCTCTTCAAATTGTCCATTCCGCTCAATGGTACTTGCCCTGTCTTTCCCTATCCTCATAGCGTTTGTTTTAATCCCAGCAGTAACGAAAGCCAGCGCCCAAAGCTCTTTATAAACCTCCTCCGCCCAGGCTAGATGCTCCATATTTACCCCAGTGGATAAAACGGCCACCCTATCCGGGGATAGGTTAAGTTCAATAAGAACTTCTGTCAGGAGTTCTCCAAAATATGTTTCCCAGTCACGATATCGTTCGTGCAGTGACTGACAAAGAGGCTTGGGGAGATGACAGTTACAAACCGCCTCTATCTCTTTGAACCCCTGTCGCCCGCTTAAGGCGTTCCGGGCTTCCGGTAGATACAAAGCCAGAGCATTGGCTGGGATTCCCCAAACCTGATGACTAACGATTTCTCCCCTAATCCCATGGAATTCTCCCAGCAGTTGTCTTGTTACACCCTTGGTCATTTTCATAGATAAGCTCCTACTCCACTTTAAAGAGACTCAATATACCATGGCACCGACACGAAGTGCCGATAGCTAACGAATAGGGTGGTGTGAGACTCGCCAGATGCTCTAATGTCTTTTTCACCACTGGACCCGGTACTCCTCCCACTCCTTCAAATTGACGACTTGCAAAAATCTTAAAGTAATCAACTGCCTCGAAGACTGAAAATTCAAGAAGTTCATACATAGCAGCCGGCTTCTTTCGCTTGGTCACCGGGCATATTCCAAGCTGAGAACAGTTATCCTGGCACCTCATCCCCTCGGGCATATAACTCGACATGACAATACCGGACTCCTCATCGGCGCTCAGAACCAATCTATTAGGTAAATCGGCTAAGACCTCTCTCATCAAACCTCCGCCACTAGCTACTTTATGCCCCTTCATCGTTAACCAACTTTTAACTACCTTACCCAGTGCATGCCCCGGGACAGCAGGGATAATCCACTGTGGTACCTCTCTTTCCAAGATGCTGAACAAGATTTCCATTGCATCACCAATGATGAGCGATACTAGTCCCGCTTCTATAGCTTCTTGCCCAGTCAATACAACATCAACTATTTCCCGAGCTGCGCAATCTGGATTTGTATCTAGTATCATTGTCCTGGCTTTACATTCCTTGCCAAGCCTTGCCGCTTTAACCCCGAAATAGCCCCCACCAAGAGATACTAAGAGCTCTCCTTCCTTGACAACGGCATGTTTCATAATTGTTCTCCTTTGTGCATTCCAGCTGGCTATAAGAAGAGTTTGGGGTGAATATCGCCAGGCAGTTCATCCCAAACCAAACTAATAACTAGAGCTAGAGACAATAGAAGTGGAATCTCCACAACTGTTAAATTATACCCCCTTCTATCGTATCTCTGGAATTGGCATGTCGGCTATTACCTGCCTTGAGTATGACGGCAGGGAGTCCATTAACCGGATGGGCATAGACGCAGCCATCAGCTCCATAGACCTCCTTGATGTTCTGAGAATTGATGACCTCCTCTGGAGTCCCCTGAGCATGAACCGTCCCGTTATTTATCAGGATTAACCGGTCACAATATTGTGAGGCAAGGTTTAGGTCATGAAGAGCAATCACAACCATTAAATTCTTTTCCAGGCACAGACTCTTAATCAGGTCAAGGATTTCAATCTGATGCCTGATATCCAAATTCGCCGTCGGCTCATCTAAAAGGATTGACTTCGGCTCTTGAGCCAGGACACGAGCAACGACTACACGCTGTATCTCCCCACCTGAAAGCTCGCACACTATTCGTTCAGCGAGTGGCTGGGTTGCTGTCCTCTCCATAGCTTGCCAAGTTATAGCCATGTCTTTCTTACTTTCATACTGAAGAAGTCCAAGGTGGGGATTCCTCCCCATGAGCACTATCTCAAAGGCGGTAAAGGCGCTGGGAAGTATTGACATCTGAGGAACTACGCCGAGCGAGCGAGCCAAATCTCCCCTTGGCATCTTGAATACATCTTTCCCATCTAAGAGTATCTTCCCCGAGTGGAGTGATATAACGCGGCTTATTGCCTTAATAATGGTTGACTTACCAGAACCGTTCGGCCCAATAAGTCCCACCATCTCCCCAGGCATCACCTGAAAGGTCACATCCTTCACCACCAGATTATGACCGTAGGCAACTCCGACACTTTGTAGTTCTAGTTTAATCATTTTAGGCTATCCTTAAAAGAATACTGCTTTTCTCTTGCGCCGCAATAAGTAAAGGAAGAAGGGCGCTCCACAGATGGCAGTTATTACCCCTATCGGTATCTCCGTAGGCGCTAAAGCGGTACGAGCTACAAGGTCGGCGAGAATTAGAAAGACGGCACCGGTGAGAATGGACAAGGGTAATAGGAAACGGTAATCCGCTCCCCAAACCAGGCGCACGGCATGAGGTATAATGATGCCAACAAATCCGATAGTGCCTACGAAAGAAACAGCGGCAGCAGTAATCAGGGTAGCAGCAGCAAGAAGAATAAGCTTGACCTTTTCTACATTGATTCCTAGCTGTTGAGCCTGCTCCTCGGTAAGCTGCATTATATTAAGCGAGCGAGAGTAAAGCAGAATGATGACTACCCCCACCACTATATAGGGAAGAACAACCTTTACCTCCGTCCACTCGCTTAAGGAGAAACTACCCATAAGCCAAAATAGAATTCCGTGCATCTTTTCTCCACTGGTGATTATCAGGTAAGAAACAATTGACCCTAAAAGGGCTCCCAAAGCCACACCGGCCAGGATAAGGGTAGTCACAGGCAGGGCTTTGCCTACTCGAGCCAGATTATAAACAATGGCTACGCTCAACAGTGCTCCGACGAAGGCGAGTAGAGGAATAAGCCCAAACCCCATTCCCTGCCAGTTAAATGGGAGTAAGAAGCCAATGACTGCTCCTAGCGATGCTCCTTGAGCCACGCCGATAAGGTAAGGGTCAGCTAATGGGTTGCGAAACAACCCCTGATACGTAGCCCCCGCTACAGCCAGGGCAGCCCCGACAAGACCTGCCAGAATCACCCTTGGCAAGCGTATGTCCAGAATTATGGTCTCTGTAGTGCTCGGCCAGACAGGAGTTATGTCAACCAAGGGCAATTTCGAAAGTAGTGTGCCGAATATGGTTGAGAAAGGAATTTGAACGCTACCAAAAGTGGTGGCAAATCCCACTACCACCGTAAGCAAGATGAGAAGTCCTAAAATACCATATATACGACTACGCCAGTGAGGCAGATGGATTGGTATAGCTTGCCCCGTAGAAGATGGTTTAAGTTGTTCCAGAGCCATAATCAGAAATTCCTTAACACCTCATATTTCAGGTCTTCATTCCCCTTTAAGCAAGAGACATTGGCAAAATGTCTTCCAGCTACACCCGCCACTTCCCCCATCTCCTTAGTCCCTCAAGCAGGAAATTTCTTATTTTTACAATTACCATCCTGCTAGATACAGTGGCAGTATAGCGCACCCGTGTTATCTATCAAGTTTGTCTATTCAACTGAAACGAATAGTTCCGGGTGTATGGATTCAGCAAACTTCTCCAGCCCATCAACTATTCTAGGTCCAGCACGACCAGACAAGTCAGTAGATATCGCATATATCCGGTTATTAATGCGGGCATCAACATCCGCTAGTCTCGGCTCGGTCAGGGCAAGCTGAAGAGGCTTGTTTTCACCTGTGCCCATACCAGCACCGGTAATTATCACCTGGGGATTAGCGTCAATGACTGTCTCTAAATTAATCATCGGAAAACCAGTTAGGTCGTGAGCAATATTTATTCCGCCTGCCTTTACAATTAGTTCCTCATGATGGGTATCTCCCCCAGCTGTCTTCAAGGGGTCATGCCAGCAGATATACAAAACTCTTAGTCTTTGAGCCTCGGGCAGATTGTCTGTCTTGTCAGTTACCGCCTTAATTCGGTTACTCATCTCGGTCACCAACTGGGAAGCCACCTCTTCGTTGCCAGTAATATCTCCAACCAGGGTGACAGCTTCCAATATCTCATCAAGGGTTTTGGGGTCTAAAGCGAAAACAGCCAGTCCCTTTCCCTCAAGCGCTGGAATGATGCTCGCTTCATGTCGTTCGGTAGCTAATATCAGTTCTGGAGAAAGGGCAACCACTTCTTCTATATTCGGCGTACTAAAACCACCTATTTTAAGCTTCTCTTGAGCCTCTGTTGGGTAATTACAAAAGTCAGTCACCCCTACTACTTTATCACCCAACCCTAACGCAAACAGTATCTCAGTATTGCCTGGGGCAAGAGAAATAATTCTTTCCGGGAATTTCTCTAATTTAACTACCCTGCCCAGTTGGTCTGTCACTTCTATCGGAGATGGTACCTCATCTTCGTCAGGTGGTGCGCAAGCCATAATAAGACTCACCACCATAACTAAAACCAAATAAAGCGTCCCCAATCTCCACAGTTTGCTTCTCATTTTTTCACCTCTGTTACAAAATTGAACAAAAAAACCTCACCTGGAGGTGAGGGTAAATAGAATCCAATAAAACATCCTACCCCTCCCCCGCGGAGTAATGTAGGATACTTAGAGGCTGGCGTTCTGGCTTCTGACGGTTTTATTCATCAGTCACAGTGGCGCGGCCGCCCCGGATTTTCACCGATTTGCTCTCCACTTATACCTTCACTCGCGTTCAGGCACCTCTAGGCTACTTATTCAATTATCTATTAGTTTATTCAACTTTATTTTAGTATATTAGAATTGAGAGGAAAAGTCAAACCATATTTTCTAGTGAACCAAGCTTCGATTATGGCTTGCTCCACAAAAGATAGTTCAAGTTGACACAAGGCTCATAATCAAAAAACCCTCAACACCTCAAATTTCACCTCTGCGCTCCCTGCTAAATAGGAGACATTAAGCAGATGCCTTTTCGCTCTGGTGGCTGCCTCTTCCACCTCTTCGGCAGTGGGTTGCCGCCATGGGTTACCACCAACCGGGATATAGGCATTTATAATATAAGGGATGCCTTCATCTACCTCAGCGATGAATTTAGCGATGTTCTCAATTTCCAAAGAGTCAATATATTCAGGAATATAAATACTCTGGACTCCTAACTTTGTGCCTGACTGATTGAGCCTGACAAAGTTGTTCAGGACTGTGTTATTGGATTTCCCTGTGTAATGACGATAGAGACTATCGGTAACAGCTGGTATACCGAACACCACCTTATCTATGTGCTCAAGGTCAGTGAGGTTGAACCCATTGGTAAAGAGAATATTACAGCTCCTGAATTCCCTGTGTAGGAACTCAGCCAGTTGAGGCAACTGGGGGTCGAGGCTAGGCTCAGCCCCGGTGAAAATAACTGTCTTTACCTCCAACCCTCCCAAAATTTCCATAGCTTGTTCTAAATCCAAAAAACTTTGTGGTGTTTGAGCAGTTTTCCTTTCTTCTTTGAAGAGAGCATCTTTGGTCTCCTCCAAGTGGGGGTCATATATCTCTTTCTTCAGCACACAACCCCGGCAGTTCAAATTGCATCCCCACAAGTAAAGGTGAACGCTTTTAATCATTGGGGCATAGGCAATGTGGTAGATGTTCATTAGTTCTCCTCTTATTTTGTATATCAAAATTGAAGAGAAAACGCAAGCTAATTATCAAATGCTGATTAACTTGATATTTTGAATCAAACTGATTAATATTAAGGTTATTGTTAAAGTAAGGTAATGGAAAACATATCCTTTTTAAGCGCCTTCATCGCCGGGTTGTTATCTTTCTTTTCACCCTGCGTGCTGCCTCTAGTACCAGTATATCTCGCTAGCCTTGCTGGGCCTGAAATATTTGAGGCTAAAATAAATAGAAGCCGTCTCCCCATATTCCTTCATTCGCTTAGCTTTGTTATCGGGTTTTCCATAGTCTTTATTTTTATGGGAGTCAGTGCTGGTCTGCTAGGATTTACCATCGGACCTCATCTAGGGTTAATGCGTAATATAGCTGGTAGCTTGCTAATAGCCTTTGGCTTGTTCATGTTGGCTGCTCTGAAAATTCCTTGGTTAAATTATGAAAAGCGTCTATCTGCCTCACCGGGCAATACTACCGGTTACCTGCGCTCTTTTATAATCGGAGCTATTTTCCCCATAGCCTGGATTCCTTGCACTGGTCCGTTACTAGGAAGCATCTTGACTCTTGCTGGGGCTTCTGAGACAGCCCGGAGCGGTGCTTACCTGCTAGCTATCTATTCTTTGGGACTGGGGCTTCCTTTCCTAATAATAGGAGCCGCCTTTGATTCTATGACCCCCTTAATAAAGCGTATCAACCGTTATTCCCGTGTAGTCTATATTGTCAGTGGCGCGCTGCTTATAGCCGTAGGTATACTTATCCTAACTAATAATCTGACTTTACTAATAATCTGACTTTACTAATAATCTGACTTTGTTTCATATATAATTTAGAGGTAGAATTATGCTTGGTGGTTAATTATGAATAAAATTCTAAAAGTAACACTGCTACTAATGATGGTCTCAGGGCTATTTGTAGCCAGTTGCTCCACGGGGACCAATCAAAACCCTGTGATAGGTAAGCCAGCCCCTGACTTCCACTATCAGGATACCGATGGACAATCTGTTTCCCTCAGTGACCTTCGGGGTAAACCGGTGTTAATTAACTTCTGGGCAACGTGGTGTTCCCCTTGCCGTGTGGAAATGCCCTATCTACAACAAGTGTATACTGAATGGTCAGGCAATGGACTGGTGTTTCTGGCTATTAATAATGGTGATAGCGCTTCCCAAGTGGGGGAGTTTATGCAAAGCCAGGGTTTTTCCTTTCCAGTGCTACTGGATACAAGAGGGAGCATAACCCAAAATTACAATATCGTAGGCCTCCCTACCACCTTCTTTATTGATAAAGATGGTATTATTCAAGATTTGAAGGTTGGTGCTTTTCTTAGTGTGGCTGAAATAGAGAGTAGACTTAGTAAAATTATGCCATAGTTAATACATTTGTTAAGAGGAGGTTAGACATGAGTGATGTTTTAGATGAAGCATATGCAGTAGTCCAGTGCAAGGAGTGCCCGTGGTATAAATCCTGTGTGATGCCAATGAGGTTCACTGCTGATGACATCCGCCGGCAGCTAGAGTCATCAGCACCGGGAATGAATACTTCGCAACAGGCTGACCTCAGCATACAAAACCTTTTGTCAAGTATGGCAACTGCTGCTCAGAACTCGTTGCTCGAGGGCTGTCCTATCTTCATTGAACGCCTGCGTACCAAGCCCAAGCTTGCCCAGCGCCTAAAGGAAATGATGCAAAACTGGGACAAAGAAGAATAACAAGCAAAAATAGAAGTGGTAATTATGGAGACAACCCCTGGAGCATATTAGCTCAGGAAGTGTAGAATGTTGTAAGCCATTTAATACATAATACTTATCGCATTATGCATTTATGCTGGAGTAAGGAGGTAGACAATGGCTAATGAACTATCTGCGGAGCAAGTAAGAAAAAGGAATGACCCCTCGGTATTTAAATGCAATTCAACCGAGGAGTTAGAGCCTATAGAAGGCATTATTGGTCAGGATAGAGCCCTCAGCGCTCTTAAATTTGGACTCAATATCCCGAAACTAGGCTTTAACATTTTCGTTTCAGGACCAGCAGGAACCGGCAGAACTACGGCGATCAAGTCCTTTCTGGAGACACTGGCTGCCAAGAAGGAAACCCCGCCCGACTGGTGTTACGTACATAACTTTCGTGATTCATATTGCCCTAGAGCATTAAAGATGCCAGCCGGCATGGGGCAAGGTATACAAAAAGACTTGAAACGCACTATAGATAATGTGCACCGAAGTATTGCCCAGGCCTTTACTAGTAAGGAATATTTTGACCGGCGGAGTGAATTAACCGAGTCTCTCAACAAAAAGAAAAGGGCAGTATTCCACGCCCTTAATAAAAAGGCCATCGATAATGGGCTTCTGCTGCAAACTACACCGGTAGGACTAGTTCTTATACCAGCCTCTAACGGTGAACCAATGACTGCGGAGGAGTATACAAAGTTAAGTGCCACAGACAAAGAGGAGTTGGAAGAGAGGCGAATGGGATTAGCTACGGAGGTACAGGAGCAAAATGCCAAAGTAAAGACTGAGGAACGTAATGTTCAGAAACAGCTGGAAGATATTGACCGCGATGTGGCAAATTACTCCATTAGTCCCCTATTTGGAGAACTGCATAATAAATACAACCAGCTTCCACAGGTGATTGATTACCTAAATGAAGTTGAGCAGGATGTAATTGAGAACTTTGAGCAGTTCAGGGCAGAACCGAGCGTATCAGATTCAGATGTCTCAGCTGCCATACAGGAGGTGGTCAGGAGACAATCTTTCAGGAAATATGAGGTAAATGTTCTGGTTGATAACTCAGAGTTACAGAGAGCACCAGTGATTCTAGAGTTGAATCCTACTTTTAACAATCTGCTTGGTCGTATTGAGAAGGAAGCCCAGTTTGGAGCTTTATTTACCGATTTTACCATGATTAAAGGTGGTTCTCTGCACCAAGCTAACGGTGGTTATTTTGTGGTGAGGGTTGAGGATATCCTGACAAACTTTCAGTCTTGGGATGGGTTGAAAAGAACCCTTCGCGATGGCAAGCTTGTTATTGAAGAGCTAGGTGAACGGCTCGGCTCCCTAGCCACAAAGAGCCTGAAGCCAGAACCCATTCCGCTGGATATTAAGGTAGTGGTTATCGGAGAGCCATTGTTTTACTATCTGTTATGGCGATTGGATTTGGAGTTTAAGGAATTATTCAAGGTTAAGGCTGATTTTGATACCCGCATGGATAATACAGAGGTTAATCTGAAAAACTACACATCTGTTATTTGCCGGTTGTGCACGGAGGAAAATCTAAAACATCTGACCAGTCCGGCCCTGGCTAAAATCACAGAGCATAGCTCACGACTAGCCGGTGACCAAGAAAAGCTGTCTACCCTATTTGCCGATATAGCCGATATTATCCGTGAGGCCAACTTCTGGGCAGGGGAGGAGGGCACGTCGCTTATAGAAGCCAGGCACGTGGAAAAGACGATAGAAGAGAAAGTATATCGCTCAAATCTCATCCAGCATCGTATTAACGAGATGATAGATAAGGGCATGATTATTATAGATACCGCGGGAGAGAATATAGGGCAGGTAAATGGTCTAGAGGTAATAGACCTCGGCGATTTTTCCTTTGGCAAGCCGACCCGAATAACAGCCAGTGTCGGCGTAGGTAGGGAGGGACTGATTGACATTGAGAGAGAATCTAAGTTGGGCGGTCGCCTTCATACCAAGGGAGTTATGATATTAAGCGGCTATATAACTCAAAAATATGTTCGGGATATTCCATTGTCTCTATCAGCTCGCCTCGTATTTGAACAAAGCTATCAGGAGATAGAAGGCGATAGCGCCTCAAGTACAGAACTCTACGCCCTCTTCTCTCGCCTGACAGATGTACCGATAAAGCAAGCTATTGCTGTTACTGGTTCCGTTAACCAAAAGGGTGAAGTGCAGGCTATTGGTGGATTGAATGAAAAGATTGAAGGTTTTTTTGAGGTATGCAAAGCTAAGGGTCTGAATGGTCAACAGGGAGTTCTTATCCCTGCCAGTAATGCTAGGAATTTAATGCTTAAAGAGGAGGTAGTGGAAGCAGTTGAGTCAGGGAATTTTCATATTTATCCGGTAAGCACCATTGATGAAGGAATTGAAGTACTTACCGGGCTAAAGGCGGGACAATTGCTAGAAGATGGCAGCTTTGAGCCGAATTCCATTAATGATAGAGTCCAAAAGCGTCTGGCAACTCTAGCTGAAAAGCTCAGAGACTTTACCAAAGGCGAGGAGAAAACCCCACAGTGACAATAAAAAATCCCAGCACCATAATCATATACTTGAAAAGGTAGTAGAAGCACACCGTACGACGAACCAGCCGACTATGAATATTGATGACCTGCCAAGTTAGGGAAGTAATTATTCGATGAGGACCTGTTTGGTTTCTCGTTAATACTAAGTGGTCGGTACTGGAGGATAGACAGAACTTTTTAAGTGACTTTTAGTCTAACTGTCTAGCCCACCGAGGTAAATAAATCACAAACTATTGGTCTCTATCTATCACATTATGACCATGTAAGCAACATAAGTGATATAATCTCAAGTGCGCCATTCAAGAATAAGGATAAACTCGTGATGCGGCAGAGAGACAATTCGTTTTATGGATGGTTTGTTCTAGCGGGAGCTATGCTCGTTTTTTTCACCTCTAGCGGTACGTTTTTCTTTTCCTACGGAGTGTTCCTTCCTGTTATGTCAGATTATCTTAGCTGGAGTCGGGCTGCCGTTGGAGCAGGGCTTTCTCTAGGCTTGCTGACCTTTGGATTAACTAGCCCATTGATAGGAGCCTCGATTGCAAAATTTGGTCCCAGAAAAAACATTATCTTTGGTAACTCACTTGCTGCTCTCGGAATGTTTGGAATGTCACAATGTAGCGAATTATGGCACCTGTATTTCTTCTTCGGAGTCTTGGTTGGATTGGGAGCTGGGTTCGGAATGTATCTGGCCGGCACCACACTCGTTAATAACTGGTTCATAGATAAAAGGTCATTAAGTATGGGATTTCTGTTTGGGGTCAATGGGCTGGCAGGCTTTGTTTTTCCACCACTTGCTGCATGGTTGATTGCCAGTGTGGGATGGCAAAATACCTGGATAGTATTTGGCGGTATGAATCTCACCTTTGCTGTCCTGATTGGCGGTTTGGTACTAATCAAAAACATGCCTGAAGATTTGGGTCAAGTTCCTTATGGGAAGATAGTAGAGACAGGCAGTTCCTCTAGGGTGGAAGACCTGATAAAAAGTAATAGTGACGCGAAGTCTACATACTGGCATATAAGGCAAGCCATTAGGGAACCTGCTTTGTGGCTCATCATGCTCATTGGGGCTACAAACTACTATGCATTTGGGACTATGACGGCACACCAAATTGCCTATCTTAAAGACATAGGCTTCTCTGTAATAATAGCAGCACTGCTTTACAGTTTGGTATCGGGAATGGGCATCATCGGGAGATTAGGATTCGGCGCCTTAGCGCTTCGAATCAACATGAGAAAGCTCATAATTACTAGCTTTGTACTACAGATATGTGCATTTATCATCCTCTTGACTACAAGAAATCCCATCCTAATATATCTATACGCTGTTCTTTTCGGAATCAGTGGCGGAGCGATAGTGGTAGCTTTCCCCACGATTGTCGGAGAATATTTTGGACGTACCAGTTATGCCCAAATCATGGGCTTTGCGTTAACCGTGGGCATAGTAGGTGAGTCTATTGGACCAGTCGTAGCTGGAATCATATATGACACTACTACCGCTTACACGCTGGCATTCATGTTAGTGACTGCTGTCAGCTTGCTTGGGCTCACATGCGCAATATTTCTTCGACGTCCACGGCCACTTAACAATCGTAGAAACAATAGGCCGGCTAACTATTAATTTCTCCTTCCCCTACCCTAGACAGTATGCGTCCTGATTGTATCAGTTTTTAGTAGTAATTACAGGATGATTATTTTGATACACCTACCATACTATTTTTTACTAAACATGCGGTTAAATAGCCATATGAACATCGAGACGTCTGTGTTCCTGTTGAAATATCATCATTTAGAAGTATAATAAGGCAAATTACGCCAGTTCCAAAGGGGGTACCATGCCAAACAGACGACCAATTAAAGTAAAGGTTTACACTAGAGCAATAACAGCCATAGCATTGATAACCGCATGGGTTTTATCAGCGTTTTCAGGCCTCGTCCTTTGGCTTGCCCCTGA
>Ga0209427_10002581_pt1 | contig 21314 bp, 21 predicted proteins | sample DeeMarSWOR136_30_FD_187465 | JGI IMG/M metagenome (GOLD analysis project Ga0209427, IMG submission 187465) | Marine sediment microbial communities from White Oak River estuary, North Carolina - WOR-1-36_30 (SPAdes) (version 2) | ecosystem: Environmental > Aquatic > Marine > Intertidal zone >...
CACGCAGCTAAGGGCACTGGCGGGCAAGCACAGCAGCGAGATTCGCAAGAGCCTTGGGCCGAAGCACCGCGACGTAGTGGCGATACCAGAGGATATCGTAATAATTGATTATTGATTAATGATAATTGATTATTTCAGACACAGATATGAAAGAGCAGAATCAAGAAAGGCAGGGAATTTTAAGGCGTTTTCGATGGGGAGTGCTGTTTGCCTTGGTCTATCTGGTCACTGCGGTGGTCAGCTACTTTCTTTACCGAGCTGACAGGCACGAGTACAGTATTCCTATGTTTGTCTTAATCTATTCGAGCTATCCAGTATACATTATCTTACTTGAGGTCCTCAGATCCATCTATTCGTATTCTGAGGCGCTATTTGTTTCCCTGATACTGTTTTTTTCGGCTGTTCTCTACTTTGCGATCGGTCAAGCGGTGGGGCACTTTTTTAGAAATATCATCCGAGATGCAGGCAATATAGAGACTTGAAGTATACCTAACAAAAGTAAAGGGATTATGGTGTGAATAAAGTTGAGGCTTTTATGCTGGGGGTGTTTTTGGGATGTGTGCCGCTGGTGGTTTGCCTGGTGGGGACCGTACTATTTGTGGGTATGGTTTTCGGGCCGGGGGTTCTCGGTGCGTGGGTGTTGTGGTTTCTGCTGCCGGGAGCTGCAATTGATGTCGTTTTTCTAAAGAAGTGGGTAAGGAACGCATACCAAATGAACAGTAAAATGCTTGCCGGGCTTTATATATTCTACTCGTTAGTAGCGGTCGCTATGGGTATGGGGGTGCCGATATTTAACTTCGCACTGTGCATCGCAGCCGGTATATACATCGCGAGAAAAATGCGTTTTTCAGGTGCTGATGAAGATACCCGCAGGCGTGCATTCAGGGGGATGGCGAGGTTCTGCGCGGGCGTTATGGTTTTTATATGCTGTTTGATAACTCTAATGGCGATAGTTGGTAAAATGATAGGCTACGAATTCGAGACGCCGTGGGGGGCCATTACTTTTACTGTGCCGATATTTTTTGCGATTGTGCTTTCCGGCGGAGCGGTTCTGGTCCTGGCGCAATACTGGCTGACCTGCATGGCAGCGAGGGTGACATTTCGGCTTTCACGTCCGGCGATAAAAGTCAATGGCTAAGGACAAATCGGGCGAGTACATTCGAGCCAGTGCAGGCCAATAATGGCGACATCCTTAAAGTTAACCGAGCAATCAAAGTTGAGGTCGCCTATCGGATAGGGATGAAGGGCATCACCACAGGCCGTAGGCTGGTAACGAACAGAACCTAAAGCGTAGCCGGTATCCCTGCCATATTCATCCACGAGCTTGTTTTCCATGGGATCCTCGTAGATATCGCCCGGCGCTGCGGGCTTGTGGTTAAGCACACCGTACAAACTCATTGGCCTTTCGCCAAACATTACCGTTCCTTCGAGATCGATTTGGAAATACACATCGAAAAAGCTATCGGCATAGTAGCCGGGCTCTGAAAAAGGCGCTATGTCGAGCCTGCCGGTTTTGATGTCCGTTTGTTCCTCTATCATGCCAATGGACAGAGCACAGGGATCGACCCTAATAATCACAGGACCGAGGTCAGAGTCGGAACCGGAAAGCTGGAGGGCGACCATTTCGGCGGGGACTTCATCTTGTCCGTTATTGTCATCATCTCTTGCAGAACCCTCGAAGTCACTTTCAAAAAAGACGCGTGAGGTCGAGCTGCCCGCCAACTCGACTGTATAGGATTGGCCCGATGGAGTTGTAATATCGACAGTGCCGATCGAGGTATCCGTGTAGTCGAGCTCGATGAGGGGATTCGGACGGTATTGGCCAGCAGGAACGTAAAGGGCTGTCGGGTTACCATCCTCATCGAAGAGCTGGATATTCAGCTGGTGCTCGTAAACAGTGCGCGGGCTTGCCGGCTTGTGCCAGAGTACGCCACGCCATGGGAGCGGGTCATTATTATGAAGCGTCAAACTAAGCTGAGGAATTTCGAGTACGAAATATACGTCGAAGAAGCTATCTACCGTGCCAACCTTAAAAAACGGGGGGACATCCAGGATGCCAGCATTGGAATTGGACTGCTCTTCCATCTGTCCCATCGAGGGTAGGTGAGTGTTGAGCCGCATATTCACAGGGCCCAGGGCCGAATGATATCCTTTAAGGTTTAGCTCGACCATTTCAGTCTGTATTTCATCGAGACGGTTGCCATCGTCATCATAGGCAGTGCCTTCATTCGCGCCTTCGAAGAAGACGTGCTCGGTAGAATTACCGACCATTGGAATTATTATCCTTGAGCCATCGGGGACCTGGAGGGTAAGCAAGCATATTACGTTCTCGAAGACATCGACCTCGACGATTGGATTGAGGCGGAATCGGCCGGGTCCCCATCTAAGGCCTGACCACTCGCCGACTTCGTTGAGCAGGCGTATTTGCGTCTGGTTCTCGTAGACATCGCCGGGTGCCGGAGGCTTGTGGGAGAGTCTGGCCGTAGAGCGCATGGGTACTTCACCATAGAGGCGCTGGCCTGCCACATCCAACTCGAAGAATATGTCGAAGAAGCTGTCGATGTAGCCTGCACTAAAAGGCGGCACTTCCAAAAGACCTTTCCTATCGTTTCCTGTCTCCTCCATCCGGCCCGTCGAGGGCCGAGCTGCAAGCAAACGCATTTGTACAGGACCGAAAGAACTGAAACCGCTGAGGTTCAGCTCGACCATGTTGGCATCGACTTCATCGAGTGTGTTATCATCGTCATCGTCGGCCATTCCTTCCTGTGTGCCTTCGAAGATTACGTGAATTTCTGCGGTACCTTTTAGAGATATTATTTCCGTGGTGCCATCGGCCGTCTGGAGCTGCTGCTCGGCCAAGACATGTTGGAACTGGTCTATTTCGATGACGTTTGGGTCGGCGAGGGCCGAGTGAACGGGGACAAACAATATAGTTAGTATGCAAATGGCTATTGTTTTTCGATAAAGAGCGGACATTTTGCAGGACCCCTTGATAAAACGCTAAAATTTGTGTTACACCGTTTACTTTGTGATATCTTGTAATGAGTATATATCGTCCGATTTTAGGTGTAATATCAATAAAAAGGGCTTCGGGGGTGAAGCGATGCTCGATTCACGATGCTGGATACTAGATACTTGATGCTCGTAGATGAGTGAATGTGGAGATAAGGGATTAAGGATTAAATATGATAGATTAAGAATGCAGGAAAAACAGAGACAAAAAACACCCTGCACAGGGCCAACCGGTTTATTAAGCAAACGGCGCAACACCCGGGATTAGCAGAGAAAAGTTGTTGCAGGATTCAGGTTGCCGCTAAAAACAACAGGGAAGAATTATTTCTTTTTCTTCGGGGTTTTCTTTTTTGCTTTTTTCTTCTTCTTAGTTCTGCAGCCACACGTCTTGCACATATTCATACCTCCTTTTGACAAATTCAGATTCTTTAATAAGCTACTATATAGTATCGGTCGAGTCGAGGGAAAAAGTCAAGAATTTAGTTGTGATTGAATTGTGAGAATTCGTATTTCGTGAAGAGTATCTGACAAGGCATTACGGGCTGTCAATAGCAAGGGCAAACACAGATCTAACGTGCGAACTCGGTCCGGGCGATGTAATATACCATACGCGGGCGATGACACAGCTTAAAATTGAGGTTGGAGCGTTGATTTTGCCGGATAAATTATTGTTGTGGACAGTGGCACTCGGTATAATGATGGGATGAAATAAGCGGGTAAAAATTTAATGAAAGGAGACGTTATGAAAGCAAAAAAAATAATTTTTGTTTATATGGTATTTGTGGGTTTATGTACACATTCAATAATTGGAGCGGAAAATTCTTCAGCGAAAGAAATCGAACGATTAAAAGCAGAAATTAAACAGCTACAGACAATCATTAAGTCTCTACAAAAAAAGATTTCACAACTGAGAAAAGATTTGGCTAATGAAAGTAATGAAAAGATAAGGTTGTTAAAAATATGTAGAAAAGCCGGAATAGATGTTCATGTTAAAGATGTCGCTAAGTCCGGAGAGATTAAGTACCCCGATGAGGTTATGTACCGAGGAAAAAAACGTAGCAATGAATGGTTTGATGAAATGTATAAGCGGTTTTTTGATAAAATCGCTTTTGTTAACGGCAAGTACATTGAGCGAGGCATTTTGGAAAATAGGTATGCTCGATTCGGCCAAAAGGCTGAAATACTACAAGTGATTAACGAAAACGAATTATTAGTCACCGATGAGGATACTATTTACCATGTTCACGGTGTATCTGGAGATTTTGTTGATGGTGAACCATTCCCTTTTCGTGGTTATCTAATAATGTTTACTGGTACGTATAGATATGTAAGTGCATTAGGGAGCGTAAAAACGATTAAGAGCTGTAAAGTTGAACAATATAAACCTCTAACAAGAGAACAATTTTCAGATGCTCTTAACAGCGGTTATATCTTGACATACCCCGGTAGAGGAGGGAGACGAATGAGGGCAATTCCTTGAACTATTAAATTATACTTAGGTACTTTCAATAAATCGTAGTCGCCCTAAGCCAAAAGACGAATAAGTAAACCAAAAAACCCAGCAGCAACCGTTAAAATTGTGAAGTGAAATTAAAGGGATTAAATTAACTATGGCTTTTAGTGAAGAACTAAAACAAAAGGTTAGGAAGCGAGCGCACTTTCGTTGCTGCCGATGTCACCAAATTGGTGTAGAAGTTCATCACATAATACCTGTGAAGGATGGCGGTGAAGATACGGAAGATAATGCAGCACCACTATGTCCGAACTGCCACGATATGTTAGGGGATAATCCCACTAAAAGAAAATCAATTACTGAAATGAGAGACCATTGGTATGAAATCTGCGACAAACGATATGGCAGTCCAGAGCTAATGGGGCAGCTTGCCGGACAAATACAAAATCTGGCTACTAAAGATGATCTCCAAAATGCTGTAGATAGTTTATATGGCGTTATGCAAAATATAATTCAACAACAACAACCTTATGATGAAACACAAGCAATTATTTCGGATTTATCCGAATCTTTCGCTATTTCTACTGCCGGGGATAAGTTGCGTAAAACCAAATGCATGAGTTGCGAACGCGTGCTTCTTTATCGTCCAGGCGAAGTAGTTTATTGTCCTTATTGCCATAATGAAACTTTTTTTACTGATTTAGATTAACAGTATAAGCGTTGACAGGCAAAAGGTAAAAGTCCTGCCAAAGTATCAAATAGCAATAGCAAGGTTACTATCGCTGTAAGCCGGTAAAGTAAAGAGATAAAATCTGCCCAAAACTAATAACGTAAAAAGCCGGGATTGGTTTATTGAACGGTAGAACATATATTGACTGTAGCGTATGACTGTGAGAATGTTCTGTATCACATACGCTGCCTGCCACCATCTATCATTGCCACCAACCGTCTGACCTGCCTTCACTACCTTTAATCTGTGCCAACAACCTACATATCACTGCCACCGCAAACTACCTATCAACATACCTAAAAATATCCTGCCGGTCGCTACTCCTACCAACATTATTTACCCACTTCTAATGTAGCGTTCGGCCTTTACAAGACAAATATAGAAATAATGCTCGAGTCACGCAACGGGAATCCCAATAAATGATTAAGGATTCCTTCGATTTCACTCAGGACAAGTATTGATAAATGATTATTTTTGGAGATTCTTCGCTGTCGCTCAGAATGACACTTTTAAATGATTCCTTCGGCATCGCTCAGTACAAGTAAGGATAAAGGATAATTGATTATTGTTTGAGATTGCCTCCCATTCGACTTCGCTCAGGGCTAAAGGCTATTTGCGCTCGCAATGAGAATGGTTTCGATCAAGAAAGTTCAGGTTAGCGAATTTGCCGTGTAGTTTTTTTGCGGCTTTATCATACGCTTTGGCTGCGGATATCTCGTCGTCGAACTGGCCGAGGTTGAACTGTTTGGAGTCTTTTTTTATGTATGCGGACCACTTTTTGCGGCGTTTGTCCCATGAGACGCCTTTGTATTTCGATGAGGAGGTGCGGGCGGGGCGGGAGTTAGCATTGTTCTGGGAGATGGTGCAGTTGCGGAGACGAGCTTTGCGGTTGTCGAGGCCATCGTGATCGATGTGGTCACAGACGAGGTGAGGCGGTGTATTCATAATGAGGCGATGCATAAAGATTCTTTTCGAGCTGCCGGCTTCGGTGATGTTTCTTACGGCATAGATTGCGTTTTTGTTGACCTTGCAGTGCCATCGGAACTGTGATAGCCATATATAGTCTTCGGGGTCAACTTTTGCGAAGCGGCCCTGCGTGAGGTGGATTTTGCAGTAGTCGCCGAAATGGTCGGTATAGATAGGCAGGTCGTTTCTGGGCCAATGGTCGGAGTTTATGGGATTATCGGGGGCGTGTCGGAAACAGCCGCATATATCAGTTGGTTTTATTCGCGGCCAGCGGGCACAGCCGGTTTTTCGATCTACGCCGGGCGGATTCTTTACGCAGTGCAGGCGAGAGGTGATAATGCGGGAAAAGTAGCAGTTACCGCAGTTTCTTTTATTGTTTGTTTTTTCCATTCGCCCAACCTTCGAGGGTGCCCAAATTAATAACGGCCCCCCATAATTACCCGGATGTGCACTTTTGATACGAAAATTGAGCTCGATTCTCGATGCCCGATTCTCGTTACTCGTTCAAAGACAGGCAGTTAAAATTTTTTTATTTTTTTCGATTTTGGGCGCCGGGTATGTTCGGATTTGATCGATAATTTGTGCACAGGAGAGGGCGAAATTGGCGTTGACAAAGCCGCATTGATTTATAATAATCTTCGGGTTGCAGCCGAAGTGGCGGAACTGGCAGACGCGCGGGATTCAAAATCCCGTCCTGGCAACAGGGTGAGGGTTCGACTCCCTCCTTCGGCATTTATTCGTGGTGCGTATCGCGTGAATCGTATTGCGTAAAAACAAAAAAGAAAACGCTACAGTGCCGTTTTACCGGCATCGTATTCTTCGCTGTCGCTGCGTATTATTAGAAGAACACCGGGCTACAAGATAGGAATCCGAGGTATTATCCAAAAAAGAGTTTATGCATATAGAGGATAGCGTATTGTCGAAAGAAAGAAGTATGGCTAAACATATCGGGATTGTGGCGTGCAGTGCAGAGGGGGCGGCCCTTTGTTATCGCACTATATGTGCGGAGGCCGGGGCTTTGATGGGTGAACACTGCCATCCAGAGATAACCATGCATACTTATCCACTTTCGGACTATATGATGCATATTCGTGCCGGGGAGTGGAAAGCGGTGGGCGAACTTATGATTCGCTCGGCGAAGATAGTCGCGGAGGCGGGGGCGGATTTTGCAATCTGTCCCGATAATACGATTCATCAGTCCTACGAGATGGTGGTGAGTCAATCGCCTATACCATGGCTGCATATTGCAGAGGTGGTTGCGGAAGGAGCCAAAGAAAATGGATATACACATCTTGGTATTTTAGGGACAAAATATCTTATGACAGGGCCGGTGTATCCTGATGCTCTGAAGATATTCGGGATAAACTGTCAGATACCAAACGAGGGGCAGCTGGAGCGGATTGACAACATTATATTCGGTGAACTTGTAAACGGCGTATTCAGTGAAGAATCCCGGCTTTATTTTAACGAGGTGATAGAGGACCTTAAGGAGGCCGGCTGTGACGGAGTCGTGCTTGGGTGTACGGAGATACCTTTGCTGGTGAAGCCGGAGGATTGTCCCCTGCCAACACTGGACTCGACGCGATTACTTGCAAGGGCGGGCCTGAGGAATGCGCTTCAGGCAGATTAGCTGGAAATCGAAGCAGATTATGATTATCAAATAATCAAAAAAAGCCCCCGAAAAAATGGGGGCTTTTTTTTCGTGTAATTGATTCAGGAGGAATCAAATAGCGTTTGCGGAAATAAGCCTGAAGACTTTTTCTTCGGTCTCGGCTTCGAGCTTTTCACGTCTGAGGACCTTCAGGGCATCTTTTATTTTCTTTTTGTCGCCACGTTCAAGGATTTTCGAGGCCTTTTCATGCCTGATGATTCTCTGCAGGACATCGACTAATTCTGTTGATAAGCCAAGGCTGTTTTGTCCGAGGCTTTTAAGCAGCCACCTGCCACACTCGCGGACCTTATCCGGGGGCAGTATAACGGCGCCACCCACATCGAAGGCGCGATTCAATTCAATCTTTACTCCGTGGTCTCCCAAATCGATCGCGGAGAGAGTGTAGCCGTTTTTGTAAGTGAAACCGGGGAGTGCCTTGTACATTTCATTTATCTGTCTCTTGCTCTTGTCGTTGATTCGCAAACTTATTCTTTCCATAAAACGACCCTTCATAAGCCCCAGCATTTTTGTTCGGTACGTCGGAGTAATACCCTTTTGGAGAACTTGATAAGCTCAAAGCAATTACCGTTTCTATTACTATTAAGTAAGACGTATTCAGCTACGAGAATATTTCAGAAAAGGCCGATAATATATGGTAAGCTTACCACCAAAGACGGAATTATCCTTGATATTGGCTCAAAAACGAGGAGAATCGGCATAATCAAGTATTCAGCACAAATATATCGGATAGTTCGGGTTATGCGGATTACGCGGATTATGCCGGCCATAAATGTGTCAAATAATAAGCAGGATTAGTCCGGAGCATATTCGTTTATAAGCTGTTATTTAGATAATTAATTACGTTTTTGTTTAATGCTGATGCCCGGGAACGGGCTATGTATTAGACCAGAGGGCCGAACCAGCTTAGAGGGGTGTGTTGTTTATATTCTTGTTAAAAAATCGCTGGCCTGCTTTATAAACTGGCTCGTGGAGACCAAAAAGATGGTATCAAGCTGCTGGAGCATGTAGTTGCCGCGTGGTATCGAGAAATCGCCCTGCTCCTTATAGATTCCCATGAAGACACAATCCTTTGGGAAGTCTTTACTCTGGGCAATATCTTTGACTGTCATACCAACACTTTTTGCATTTTCGGGGAGCCTGACGGCATAAATTTCGGCTTTTCCTCCGCTGAGTGTCATGACCTTTTTTACCTTCGGCTGTTCAATTTCCATCATAATCTGATTTATCAACAGGTCTGCCATTCTAACGATGGTGTTGATGCCGGCCAATTTGTATGCCTGTTCGTAGCGGGGGTCCCTGAGGCGGGCAATAATCCTCGGGATGCCGAGGCTCTTTGCGATGAGGGCGCAGGCTATATTGTCGGAGGCAAGGCGCATGAGGCAGAGTATGGCATCGGTTTTTTCGGCACCGGCTCTTTCGAGGGTGTTGATATCCGTAGCGCTGCCGTGAATGGCGACAGCTCCGGTTTCAGCATAAATGGATTCACAAACGTCCTGGTCCCTATCTATTACAACGACATCATGCTTGTTTGCGACGAGCCTTCTGGTGACCTCGTGGCCTATAAGACCCGCACCGGCGATAATAACGTACATGTTTTGCCCCTTTCCAAATCATACAGATTGCCAAGCTTTTCGACTGAAAATCATCAAGACGGGTAAAATTTCCAAACGTCCTGCAAGCATTCCAAAGATGTAGACTATCTTGATGGCGGGATTAAGGCTCGCCATCGCATCGAGGGGGATATAACAGGGACCGATATTGCCGAGGGCACTGAACATCCCCGAAAATGACTCATAAGCACCGAGATTGGACAACAGCGCGGTGATACAGCCGCCGATTACAAGCAGTACACACCAAGCAAAAAACAAACTGCCCACACGGTAGATTTCATTTGCCTCGATGGGTTTTCCATCAATAATGACCGTAGATACCGACTTCGGCGGCGTTCGTAAACAGAAAAGCTCGCGGCGAACCAGTTTTACGAGAATGCTGATACGCAGCACCTTTATGCCTCCACCCGTGGAACCGACACAGCCGCCAATAACCATCATGACGAGGAAGAGCTGTCTTGCCATGTGCCCAAAGAATGGACCGGCGATATCCTTCGTGCCAAATCCGGTGGTTGTAATAATGGAAGCGACCTGAAAGAAAACGGTTCGGAAATTTTCCTCCATGTTTGACCAGAAATTCGGTTCCCTGAATGAGGCCGTAGTTAATGACTGGGTGTTTATACATCTTTCAATGAAAATTAAAAGAACAAAGAGGCCAATAAAGGTCCACCAGTACCTCATTTCAGTATTGTCGCCGAGCGCTTTGAAGCTGCGTTTCAAAACGCGATAATGGACGAGGAAATTTGTGCCGCCCATAATCATTGCAAGAATCAGGATGTATTCGATCCAGATAAAATTCGGGAAATTCGCAAAGCGGTAATGGGCGATGCTTGCATCGTAAGGTGAAAAACCGCCCGTCGAAAGAGCCGTGAAACTATGGCAGACGCCCTCAAAAAGAGGCATGCCGGCGATATAGAGTGCAGCGGTTATGAAGGCAGTCAATCCCGCGTATATCAGCCAGAGGATTTTTAGCGTATTTGCCAGACCGGGAACGGGACGTTCGGCAGCGATTTTGTGTGTTTCAGCACCAAAGAGCCTGTGCGTTCCGGCACCGCGATAGATTAAAGAGAGAAAAAAGGTCAGGATGCCCAATCCACCAATCCACTGGGTGAGGCTTCGCCAAAAAATGATACTTTTCGGCATTTGTTCAAGGCCGGAAAACATGGTAATACCCGTGGTAGTAAAACCACTCATTGCTTCGAAGAAACCATCCAGATAACCGGCATCGACAGCGATTACAAAGGGCAGACCACCGACAGCGGAAAAGAGAATCCATGCGAGACTACAAACAAGCATTGCCTGCGGGATTGAGGGATTTGTCGGCTGGAAAAGGAAATGTAAGAGAATTCCCAAAAGAAGCGAGGAAGCACTCGGTATAAGAAAGGCCAGGAGGATTTTGAAATCCGTTGCGATTTCGCCAAAAACGAAAGAGACCACAAGAGGGAAAAGCAGAAACAAACTCAAAATAATGAGCAATGAACCTAATGTATGGAAGATGCCCTGTAGATTTCGAAAACGATTACGCATGCGCGAATACCATCATGAATAACAGGTTTGTAACCTGTGCCTGCCCTATCCGTGACTCAATGATACAATCCATTTTTTATATCAGCCATCCAAGATATAACTCTATCCGTTCCGGCTTAATACAACAAGTCTTTAAAACCACCTGAACAAGCATATGACCATTCAGGATGGTTGTTGAAGCATTATAATTCAGGCGACATTGTTCCACAATGTTCTTTTCGCCGGCCTATGAGTGCTTTATAGAATTCGGCCATACTTTAAGCGAATGATTTATGTCGATCATTGAAGATTCGTTTTTCCCAACAAAGGTTTCATAATATGTTACAATATGAGTATCAGTCAGATAAGCTTTCGAGGACCTGTTTCATATTTTGGCGGTAGTCGTGAAAGGCGATCCTGCCCTTTTCTGTGAGATGGAGTAGGGTACGAGGGATCTTATCAACAAATTCCTTTTTTATCTCTACGTAGCCGGCGGATTCGAGCTTTGACAGATGCGAAGAGAGATTTCCCCGTGTGAGGTTTGTCTGATTCATCAGGAACAGGAAGTCTGCGCTTTCGACGACGGACAGATATGCGAGGATCAAGAGCCTGGCTGGCTCGTGAATGACACGGTCGATTTGGGCAAGGGACTGGAGATTTGTATTGTCTAACCGGTCATTATCCATTAGCGAGCTCCTCAGTGGATTTTGGATACCTGTACAAGAACCGTATGAACAAGACAAGGCCGAAGGGTGTCAGGAAGGCACCCATAGCGAGGAAGTAAAGAAGTGTTCCGGTCTCGACCTGGGCAAATCTCAGAATCGAAAGGGCTAAACCGACAATAAGGGAATAAACTGCAAAGATGTAATATCGTGTGGTTGCGGATTTTGCCGCCAGAGAGACGAACATACCAGCGAGCATGATGCCGGCCCAGAAGGGTACCCATTTCATCCAGAGGCTGAAATCACTGACGTTGGCAAACAGGATGAAGGCAACGGCCAAGAGGGCGATTACAATAAGGGTTACGAGGGCGATGCCGGTAATGGCGTCTCTGGGTTTATCCTCAACGAGCTTTACATAGCCTGTGCGGGGGTATGTGAACCGCTTTCTTAAGGCATTGAGTACGGGACCAAAAAGAAGTATGGCAATAGGGAACATGCCAATCAGGATCCGTGATAACAGCCTTGTAGACATTGCCAGGAGGCAGATTCCCATGACAAATTCCATAAGGCCATCCTGTTGGGATTCCCTGAAGGTTTTCTGTCCTATTTCTTTGACGTTTATTTGCTGTTTCATTGTTTATTTCCTTAAAAAGCATCATCTGTATTACATACCAGTTTGTACTATAAACCAGTTTACATTAGCAACATGCAACTGTCAAGGTTTTTTGGGGATTTTTTTGAAAAATTTTGGATAGATTCGCATAACCGCTTATATAAAAGGCGGTTATAGAAAGAATATTTTTTCGTTTTCAGGAGGATTACGGATTTAAATTGGGATTTGGTGGTGTTTTTATGTAATTTCGGCCCTATCGATTCGTTACTGTTCGGAGGGTTTTGCTTTTAGGCCGGAGATGACAAGGATAGTACCGACGAGCCACATCGCGATAAGGTACACCCATATTAGCCAGGGTAGATTGAAGAAGTATTTAACCAAGTTATGGTAAGCATAGCTGTGGGTCTTGGCGCGTGATGCGACAAGAGAGATGATTCCATGCTGCAGAATGGGGACTAAAATCCCAAGCGTCCAAATGATTGTGCCAATAAGAATTCTTTTAACCTTCATGTGAATTCCTTTCAAATCGAAATATCTAATATTATGCAGGTATGGTTCAACAGTCGCAAGTATAAAAATGAGGTTTGTCACTTACAATTATGAAACAGATCAGGCGTAGATTTTCAAGACGTGTTTGCAGACATCGAGGATGGTGATGTAGCAAATCAGGCTAAGAATCAGGAGCCAACCTGTGACCATTACGGGGAGTCGGAGTCTGGCAAGTGAGCGGTGGATTTTTTCCAATAAACAGAACAGAATCTTTCCTCCATCCAGAGGCGGCAGCGGGAGCAGATTTAATAAGGCGATGTTTATGTTTAGGATAACGGCAAATTGCAGAATACTTGACAATCCTGCGGAGACGAATTGGCCGCCTACGGCTACTATGCCAACGACGCCGGACAACTGACCGGGAGAGGCGAACAAAGCAGGTAAGGCGGAGAGGAACTGGAATGTAATGTTTATCAACTGGATAAACGGGAGAATAGAAATTGCATAGAAGGAAAATCCCGTTGTTATAATGTTCAAAACGGCCAAGCAGATTATGGACAGGATAATATTTGCGACGGGTCCGCCCAAAGCGAAGATAATCTGCCGGGAAGAGGGAATTTGAAAAAAGTCATCGAAGTCCTCAACCTCAGGCAGGACGTAGCCTGCGATGGGGAAGGCCGAGATGCAATATTCTGTTCTGCCCTTTTTAAAAGACCATAATTTCGGGCCAAAGCCGACTGAAAAACGCTCGATAGGGATTTTGGAGAGTTTTGCGGCGATAAGATGCCCGAACTCGTGGGCGAGGATCAGAAGATTAATTAAGATGAACACAGCCAAATAATTCATTTTATAACCTTTTATTAGTAAATCGGCATTACTCGATTATAACATAAGCGGGAGCTTAAGTAAAATTCATTTACAGCGGCGTAGTCGCTCGAAACCGGCAATTATTTTGCGACGAAAGGTGAGAGCTGGCGGAGTTTATTGATAATTGGTGGCATTTTTTCAATGGTGTAGTCAACCTCTTCTTCGGTGTTGTACCGGCTGAGGCTGAATCGGATCGAGCCGTGGGCTGCGGTGAATGGGACGCCCATTGCTCGCAAGACGTGGGAGGGCTCGAGAGAGCCGGAGGTGCAGGCGGAGCCGCTGCTTGCACAGATGCCGAACTTGTCGAGCATAAGGAGGATGGCTTCGCCTTCTATGTACTCGAAGCTGATGTTAGCAGTATTGGGGAGGCGATTATCCTTGTCGCCGTTGAGTCGGGAATCGGGACACTCTTTTAATATGGCGTTTTCAAGTTTATCGCGGAGAGATTTTACCTTACTGTTTTCTTGTTCAATGTTTTCGGCTGCCAGTTCGCAGGCTTTTCCGAGGCCGACGATACCGGGTACGTTTTCGGTTCCGGCGCGTTTGCCCGCTTCCTGATGGCCTCCGACCATAAAAGGTGAAAATCTCGTGCCCTTTTTGATATAGAGGACGCCGACACCTTTTGGTGCGTGGATTTTATGACCGGAGAGACTTAGCATATCGATACTGCTATTTGATAGATTCAATGGAATCTTGCCGACGGCCTGCACGGCGTCAGTGTGGAATGGGATGCCCCTATTTGTGACGATGCCGGCGATTTTATCGATAGGGAAAACGACGCCGGTCTCATTGTTGGCGTACATAATCGTAACGATGGCAGTATCATCATCAAGCTCTTCTTCAAGCTCGGCCAAGTCGAGCCAGCCAACCTTATCCACAGCAAGTTCGACGACGGTGTAGCCGTGATTTTCGAGCTGGCGGCAGGCTGTCAAGACAGCGGGGTGCTCGACCCTGGTAGTAATTACTTTTCGTTTGTTCGGGGAGGCAGCCAGGGCACCCTGAATGGCGGCGTTGTCACTTTCGGTACCGCCGCTTGTGAAGATAATCTCGGCGGGATCGCAAACAAGGAGGTTAGCGGCCTGCTCACGGGCGCGTCTTATTTTGCGGCCCAACTGTCCGCCGAAGGTGTGCATGCTCGAAGGATTTCCGTAAAGGTCACAGAACAAGGGCTTTATTTCCTCAAGGACTTCTTCGGCAACCTTTGTTGTGGCGTTATTATCAAAATATACGGTTTTCATTGCTTATTCCCTGTGATCGTGGGGCTCCTGTGCGGAATCCTTGTCTTCTTCGACAAAGAGTTCTTCAGAGACAAATTCTCTGAGCCTGGCCTGGACAACATCCTTCATAGTGTACTCGGCGAGCATACACTGTGCGCACATTCCTCGGAATGCCACGATGACCTTGTTGCCATCGACGTCTATGAGCTCGACATTTCCTCCGTGTGCGCGGAGGGCGGGACGAATCTGCTCGTTGATTGTCTGCTGAATCAACTGAATCTTCCGGATATTTGTGAGTTTTGGTCCACGCCGGAGTTTCGGGGCGGTCGTATCCTTTACTTTTTCACCCTGAATCTTTTCGATAGTCTTTTCGATTTCTCCCTGGCATCCTCCGCAGCCGCCGCCCGCCTTGCAGTAATTTGTGACCTCTTCGACGGTTGTGAGATTGTTTTCGCGTATTACCCTTTCGATTTCGTTTTCGGTGACGCCAAAACAATTACAGACGACTCTACCTTCCAGCTCGTGTTTTTTCTTACCGCCGCTTCGGTAGTTTTCGATGGCCGCTTCAAGGGCTTCCCGACCCATGACGGAGCAGTGCATTTTCTGTTCGGGGAGGCCGCCAAGGTAATCAGCGATATCCTTATTGGTGACTTTTTCAGCTTCTTCGAGGGTTTTTCCTTTTATCATCTCGGTGAGAACGGAGGAAGTAGCGATAGCGCTTGCGCAACCGAAGGTTTTGAACTGCGCATCCTTTATCTTGCCGTTCTCATCGAGCTTGAAGGTGAGCTTGAGTGCGTCGCCGCAGGCGAGTGAGCCGACTTCGCCGACGCCATCCGGGTTTTCCACCTCGCCGACATTTCTCGGGTTGAAGAAATGGTCTTTTAGCTCGTCGGTATATTCCCACATATTCTCGTATCCTATATTGCGAAAAACTTCTGAAACGCAAAATACGAAACACGAAATCCAAAATTCGAAACAAAAACAAATGACAAAAATTCAAAATTCCAAACTTTTTTGTAATTTAACAACCACCACTTCGCGTTATGCTTCATTCTTTTCATAGTTTTGTGCCATGCTAAGCGGTTAAGAACAGGCCAGATTGAGTTATCATTTCTTGTCCTCAGCGCGAATCACTTGAATAATGCTCCTGGCCCTGGGGGCCCAGTCTATCGTTGTCTGAACATCCGGTTCGTATTTCTGGGGCCAGGAGCTGATTCTCTCGAGTGTCGGAATCGCCCGTTCGTCCGGCATCTGTGCAAGTGCGTCAAACACACAAAAACGCAACAAGCGGTGCGTCTCGTCTGCTTCCGCGAGATTAAGAAGAACCGGCAGCGCCGCTTCATAATGCAGCCAACCTAAAGCTCGCGTAGCAACCATGCGATACGTATTGTTTTGGTTCTTATCCTTCATAATATCCAACATTTTAGGGCCGGCACGCCGTTCCCCCAGACGCCCAAGCAAGCCCATAGCGTAAATTACATAATCGTCTTGTTCCAGGGCAGCCCCGCCCGGAACCAGAGCCAGCATGCCTGTTGCCGTAGGGGATTCATACCTGTCAGACCTGCTTTTTCGGGGTGGGGGAGGCTGCCATAAGACATCCGACGGTGTAGTCCAGCCCTTCAGGAATATTTCACCTGCCAGATGACCCCAAAGCGGCGACTTGGAAATCCGGACAAACTCGTAATAGCTTCTTATTGTTGCAGCACGACTTATCCCCACCGCTTCCTCAAGAGACCTATTGGACTGAAATGGTAGCGGATCGTCCGGCAAGAGCAACTGTCCTTCGCGTCGGGGGCCCGGGTCCGGGTTCCAAACGGGCTTTGGCCAAGGATCTACGTAGATGAGCACCATCACTTTTTCGTGAAACGACTTTTCCGTTTCCTGGAATTGGACCGGGTTTTCCGCTCGGGCCAGAATGATCTCAGCCAGCCATCGCTCTTGTTCGGAGCTGCCTGAAGACACTTTCTGTTTCAGGAATTTGACGACTTCAGGACCGTTATCCATAAGTTCATCGCGGCTTTCTGTGTACAACTGTCCCGTATTGTTCACAACCTTGGTGAATAATTCTTCGAACATTGCCGTTTTTCTTTTCTGCCCATTAAGTGCGCAGCCAGCAAGAGCAAAGGGCAGTAGCAATAATGCCATGGGTCGCATACGTGTTGTTTTTAAGGCCGCATGCAACTGTAAACATGTTATTCTGTTAGCTTCCATAATTGTATCTTCTAATGAACGATACGGGACTATTATGTCTGGCTTGCTCCTAAAGCCTGGTCAACGTCTGCTATTATATCATCTATGTGCTCCGTGCCAACGGAAATACGGACATAATCATCCGTTACACCTGCTGCGAGCTGCTCGGCTTCGGTCAATTGCTGGTGGGTCGTGCTGGCGGGGTGAATCACCAAAGTCTTACTATCGCCGATATTGGCGAGATGGCTGGCTAATTTGACGCTGTTGATAAATTTGATGCCAGCTTCTTTGCCGCCCTTGATACCAAAGCCGAGGATAGCCCCCTGGCCCTTTGGCAGATACTTTTTGGCAAGCTCATAGTCGGGATGTGATTTGAGGCCGGGATAATTTACCCAGGAGACCGCGTCCTGCTTTTCGAGCCATTGCGCAAGCGCGAGGGCATTTTCACTGTGTCGCGGCATACGCAGATGCAGGGTTTCGAGTCCCTGTATGAACAGAAAGGCGTTGAATGGAGACATACAGGAGCCCATGTCTCTTAGGAACTGGGTCCTTGCCTTTATGATATATGCCAATTCGCCAACGGCCTCGACATATTTAACGCCGTGGTAGCTCGGGTCGGGCTCGGTGAGCTCGGGATAGCGGCCGTTGGTCCAGTCGAATTTGCCGGAATCGACGATAGCTCCGCCGATGCAGGTGCCGTGACCACCGATGAACTTCGTGCAGCTATGAACGACGATGTCGATGCCATAATCAATAGGCCGGAACAGTATCGGCGTGGTGACAGTATTATCGCAAATTACGGGCATACCATTTTTGTGTGCGATGTCGGCTATCCTTTCGTACCGGAGGATGTCGTTTTTAGGATTGCCCATCGTTTCTATATAAATCAGGCGGGTATTGTCTTTGATAGCCTTGGCGAAATTTTCGGAGTCCTTTGGATCGACAAAAGTCACATCAATGCCCAGTTTTTTGAAGGTCTGACTAAAGAGGGTGACCGTCCCACCATAGAGGGAATTTGAAGAGACGATGTGGCTTCCCGAACTGCAAATGTTAAAGATGCTGACATAGATGGCGGACTGTCCTGAGCTAAATGCCAAGCCACCCACTCCACCTTCCATCGCAGCGAGTCGCTTTTCAAATACGTCGGTGGTGGGATTCATCAAGCGCGTATAGATATTGCCGAATTCCTTCAGGGCAAAGAGGTTTGCGGCGTGGTCGGTATCCTTAAATACGTAGCTGGTGGTTTGATATATCGGGACCGCCCTGCTGAGGGTATCCGAATCCACTTGCTGGCCTGCGTGTAAGGCAAGAGTTTCCAAATGGTATTTTGTTTCTTCTGTCATTTTGAAATCCTAACTATTTATCGGGTAAAATTTCCACCATCCTATCAATTGCTTTTTTTGCTTTAATCCGTACGTCCTGCGATACGGTGACTTTGTATTGTGAATCCTGTAACGACCAGAGGATTTTTTCCAAAGTAATGCGTTTCATATTGGGACAAACCGCATTTTCGGTTGCGGGGAAAAATTCTCTCCGGGGATTCTGTGTCTTCAACGTATGAATTATTCCTATTTCGGTAGCGATTATAAACTGTTTGGCTTCGCTTTGTTTTGCGTATCGGAGCATCTGTCCGGTACTAAGTAATTCATCGGAGAGGTCTTTTACAGGCTGCGTACACTCCGGGTGGGCCATTACGATTGCATCAGGGTGCTTTGCCTTTGCGTTTTTTATGTCGTCTTCAGTGATAACAACGTGTACGTGGCAATATCCGGGCCAGAGGATAAGTTCCCTGCCGGTTCTTTGGCCAGCGAATTGACCGAGATTTTGGTCGGGGACGAAGATAATTGATTTATCCTTCGGCAAAGAGTTTACAACCTCGACGGCATTTGCACTGGTGCAGCAGTAATCGCTCTCGGCCTTTACGTCTGCGGAACTATTTACATAACAAACGACCAGAGCATCGGGATGCTTTTGTTTCAAATCTCGGAGCTGGTCGGCGGTTATCATATCAGCGAGGGGACAGCCGGCGTTTTCATCGGGTAAAAGTACGGTCTTTTGGGGCGACAAAATGACGGCCGTTTCGGCCATGAATTTCACGCCACAAAAAACTATAACATCGGCATCGGTTTCTGCGGCCTTTATGCTCAGACCAAGCGAGTCGCCGCAAAAGTCGGCGAGGTCCTGAATTTCCGGGCGCTGATAGTTGTGTGCAAGTATTACGGCGTTAAGGTCCTGTTTTAGCTTCTTGATTTTTACTATGAGTTCATCGTTCATTGTAATTCGCTCTACCCCTTACTTACGTTCGGGGCTTAGTTTTCTGTCCTTTTTTTGTGGGTGTTTAGTGTATACCAAATCGGGATTCGGCGTTGTGACGGTAACGCCGGGCGGTACAGACTGCTTTATCCAGACATTTCCGCCGATTACGGCACCTTTTCCAATGACGACATCACCTAATATTGTGGCCTCGGCATATATTGTTACATTATCCTTTATGGTCGGGTGTCTCTTGCCCCCCTTTATTATGTTTCCCCTTTCATCCTTGGGGAAGCTGAGTGCACCGAGGGTAGCACCCTGATAAATCTTGACATTGTCACCTATGACTGTTGTTTCGCCTATTACGACGCCGGTTCCGTGGTCGATGAAGAAATTCTTGCCGATCTTTGCACCGGGATGTATGTCAATACCGGTTTTTGCGTGGGCGCATTCTGTCATTATGCGCGGAATCAAGGGCACCTGCTTTATATACAATTCGTGTGCAATGCGATAGGTGGCAATTGCTATTATGCAGGGGTAGCTTAAGACAATTTCCTCATAGGATTTTGCGGCGGGATCGCCGTCAAAAGCGGCACCGACGTCGCCTTTGAGAAGCTGCCTGATTTTAGGCAGTCGAGTCAAGAGATACTCGGCGGCGCTGCGCGCCATTTGTCGACAATCTCCCGTGTCGCAATTCTCCATTCGACATCTGTACTTGCAGGCCCGCTCTATTTGTTCGGAAAGCTCAGTATAGACATGGTAGAGGATGTCTATAATGACGTAATTAACGTTGGATTGTGTAACGGTGCGTTTGCCGGTGTAGCCTGGGAAAAGCACTTCTATGAGTAAATCCAATATCTCAATTATTTTATCCCTGACGGGGAGATTCGAGGCATCTATAAAGTTTATGCCCGTATCACCCTTATATGTCTGCGTAATCTTTCCCACAAGGTTTTCGATTTTCCTGCTGGTTAGCTTGGTTTTCCTCATGGTTATATCCTTTCAAGAGCACAAGAGCTTCTAAGGACCGGCCCTTCTGTTTTATTTGCATTAATCGTACATTTCAGTAGAGATATATCTTTCGCCCGTGTCACAGATAATAGTAACTATTGTTTTTCCAACGGATTCCTTTCGATTTGAGACCTGCACGGCCGCCCAGATATTTGCGCCGGCACTAATTCCAGCGAGTATACCCTCTTTTGCGGCCAGCTGCCGTGCCATTTCTATGGCATCAGCATTTGAGACCCTTATGATTTCATCAATTATACCCGTGTTCAAAACCTGGGGGACGAAACCTGCACCAATACCCTGAATTTTATGAGGCCCCGGCTGGCCACCGGAGAGTACGGGTGAGTCCTCAGGCTCTACGGCTATAACTTTCAAATCTTTATTCTTTTGTTTCAAGACCTCTCCACAACCGGTTAAAGTACCACCTGTGCCAACACCTGCAACGAGGATATCGACTTTTCCATCGCTATCGACCCAAATTTCCTTAGCGGTTGTTTCCCTGTGAACCTTTGGATTTGCCGGATTGTTAAACTGCTGGGGCATAAAGGCATTTGGGGTGTCGGCAAGGAGCTGTTCGGCTTTTTCGACAGCCCCGACCATGCCGTTCTCTGCGGGGGTGAGGACGATTTCGGCCCCCAACACTTTGAGCAGCTTTCTCCTCTCGATGCTCATAGACTCAGGCATAGTCAAAACCAGACGGTAGCCCTTTACCGCACAGACAAAAGCGAGTCCGATACCGGTATTTCCACTTGTCGGCTCAATAATAACCGAGCCATCAAGACCAAAATCAAGCGAGTACGCCTCAATCTTCGTGTTTGTCAACTCGGCAATCTGGGTCAGCGCAATTCGCTGCAGCGCCCGCTCTATCAGAATAAAAATAAGCCACAAGCATACGCCCAGAATAAGAATCCTGAGAAACCAGCCGGCCTTAATTTTGAGCTTCGAGTTTTGAGTGTTAAATAAAGCCACAAAGGTTTTTATCGGTTATTTCTACCCGCTACACTTTATTTTTAATCGCTTTATCCGCAATATCCCGACGGCAATAAGCACCGTCAAACCTTATCTT
>Ga0209427_10002585_pt1 | contig 21285 bp, 17 predicted proteins | sample DeeMarSWOR136_30_FD_187465 | JGI IMG/M metagenome (GOLD analysis project Ga0209427, IMG submission 187465) | Marine sediment microbial communities from White Oak River estuary, North Carolina - WOR-1-36_30 (SPAdes) (version 2) | ecosystem: Environmental > Aquatic > Marine > Intertidal zone >...
GCGACGAGCAGGTTACCGAAAAGGGTGTGGAAATCATCCAGACCGAGACGATAAACCCCCATATCCATGCCGAAAAGGGCGACGACCATATCCTCCAGGAGATGCTTATGCCCAGCCTTTCGGTAATATACCACAGCCCGCTATGCGATGACTCGACAAGAGAGAGTATAAAGGAGCAGCTGGTAGAGATGGAGTGTATGGAGGAGGGCGAGCCGGTACCGCAGGTGCGGCTTATTTCGCCCCTCCAGAACGTCAATCTATCCGCCTTTGCTGAGACTATAGAAAGTGAACTGGCTCGTTACTCGGTGCCGGAAAAAGCCGTGTTCACCATAGCCGGCACCGGGAAGAAGAAGGCGAAGGTGGCGAAAAAGGTGGTGATTACCGACCTAGACGGTACGCTGCTTCAATCGTTGACCTATTCCTACACGGCGGCGCTGGATGCCGTAAGAAATCTTCAGGCACAGGAAATACCTATCGTCTTCTGCTCGGCAAAGACTAAGCAGGAACAACAGGTATATCGCGAGGAGCTTGGTATTGAGGCGCCGTTTATAGTGGAGAATGGCGGCGCTATCTATGTCCAGAAGGACTACTTCCGCCTGCCGTTCTCTTACGATAAAGCCTCAGAAGGTTATCTGGTTATTGAATTTGGCATACCCTACAGCGAGTTACGGCACCGGTTGAGCCTGGCTCTGGATGCCGCCTGTCGTCAGATTGAGGATAATCCAAAGCTGGGTAGCATATCCATAAATAGCTTTGGCGATATGAGCGCCGAGGACATTGCCAAGGAAACCGGGCTCAGCCTGAAGCTGGCATCATTTGCCAAGCAGCGGGAGTACAGCGAAACACTCAAGATTGGCGGTGGGCAGAGAGCGGTAGAGACGGTGTGCCAGGAGATCGGCAAGGTGGGGTTGCTCTGCATCCACGGTAAAAAGTTCTACGAGATAACGGGCGGCAACGACAAGGGCAAGGCGGTCAAGGTCCTCCTTGAGATATTCAAGCTTAACTATGGTGGTATTACCTCCTATGGCATCGGCGATGGCACTGACGATTTTTCACTGCTGTCTAATGTTGACCACCCGATGCTCGTCCAGGGTGCGGACAAACGCTGGCAGAGGTTGAATGTAAGGAACCTTAAGCGGGTTAAGGGGGTAAGTACGGAGGGGTGGAGCAAGGCTATAGAGATGGTGCTCAGTGGTATCTGATATGCACCTGGAGCTCAGTGTTATAGACATCAGGTTATTCTATCAAATATAAGATAACGTCACCGACATTGGTCCCTGTATCGCCGGTGATTATCAACGAATTGCCAATCTTGTCTAATAGAGTATTGCTGTCAAAACGTTCAATATAGGTTTTCGAATCTATACCTTTTGCCTGGGCGGTGCCGAGCGAGTCCTGGTCGACTATGGCACCGGCGACATCGGGCATGAAGTCCGAGCCATCGGTGCCGACGCTGGCGACCAGCCAATTGCCGGGGTATGTTGCCATAGCCATCATTGATACCACTGCATAGTGCTGGTTTCTGCCGCCCTTACCCGCCCTGGCGGGAAGTTTAATGGTTGTTTCACCGCCGATTAGAAGGGCATTATATCCGGCATATTTACCGCTATGCACTTCTTCCGCCCTCAAGCGGGCGACTATGGAGGTATCGCCTTTTTGCCCAGTGGATATAATATAAGGCTTGAGCCCCATACCCCTGGCTTTATCTGCCATCGCTTCCAGGGCCAAGCCGTTATCGCCGATGATATAGTTATGGCAGTTGTTCAGCGTCTTTGGAGTCTCGGCTACCTCACCACGATTGCCCTTAGCCAGGAAATCGGTTACACTCCTCGGCGCCTTATTTAAAAGACTGTATCGCTTCAACACATTAAGGGCGTCGGAGAATGTTGAACAGTCGGGAAAAGTGGGTCCGGAGGCTATGGTCGCCAGATCATTGCCGATGACGTCGGATAATATAAGGGAAATAACCGTTGCCGGAGAATAGAAACTACCCAACCGGCCGCCCTTGGTTTGAGACATGTGCTTTCTCACGATATTAATCTCATCTATTTCCGCCCCGGAGCCTAGTAAAAGTTCTGTGATTTTTTGCTTATCCCTAAGGCTTACTCCGTCAACTGGGCAGGGCATAAGAGCCGAACCCCCACCCGAAATCAGACATATGGCGACATCACCTTCACCTATTGAATATCGGCGTTTCAGAGCCAGCATTTCTTTAACACCGATGACACCCCTCTGGTCCGGCAGGGGATGACCGGCGTTTATGGTCTTGACCTTTCGTGTCTTAACCGACCCGCCCTTATAGTTAACCGCGCCGGCAACTATGTTTTCAGAGCTGATTATATCCTCCAGGGATTTTGCCATAAGCCCCGCCGCCTTGCCGCCCCCGATAACAAATATACGTCCGGTGGCTATAGAGAAGGTATCGTCTTTTATCCTGATGATTCGGCTGGTGGCATTATAGCTGACTGCTGAACTCATAATATTCGGCGGCAGAACCCGGCTTATGCCGGCTTCAATAATCTTTAGAGCCTGTTCTCGTAAACGGCTTGTAGCCAGTTCACGGTGGTTTTTAATAATCATCGTTTCGCCTTAGACTATTTAAGCCTTTAAGCGGCTGTGGAGCCAAGAAGATAACCTAGGTATGTAGCACATATGATGAACAGTGTTATAGAATATACCTGAATCTAAGGTTATGGGCTCTGTACTTACCTTCTCTAAGGGGTTATTTCCACGGCTTTCCTAAGGGCGGCCCTCGCCAGTAATCGTGTCGAATCCAGTGTCGGTAGCGGTGAGCTCTGCGGGGTAATGAGCAGGGGTATCTCGGTACAGCCGAGAACGACAGCGTCGCAACCCTGTCTTTTTAGATTGTCGATGACCCTGTTGAAATAGTCACGAGCCGCTGAGGAAAATCTGCCATTAACAAGCTCGTTGAAGATAATGTCGTTTATGCGTTCCCTGTCTTCCGCTTCCGGAATCATGTATTCAATATCAGTGGCGGCGAGCTTGGTGGCGTAGACCGGGCCTTCCATTAGAAATCTCGTGCCCAAGATAGCAAGGCGACTGTAGTTCCGGCGCTTGGCTTCGGCAATAACCTCGTCGGCGATATGCAGCCACGGAATGGGTGACTTCTCTATAAAGAGGTCAAATGCCTGATGGATTGTATTGTCGGGGCATACGGCAAAGTCTGCTCCTACCTTGGCCAGTTTCTCTGTTGAGGATAACATCAAGCCGGCGACACCATCCCAGTCACCGGCTTCAAAGTACCCGGTGTATTGGCTAAGAGGGAAGGTATGCATCGTTACCTCGGGGTGGTTGTATCTACCCAACAAGTCTGCTCCTTCAACGCAGATTGTACGGTAGCAGAGGGCTGCTCCCTCGGCACTACAGGCTACTATACCGATATGTTGGCTCATTACCTGCTCCAGTAAGACAAGGCACTTGCGATACCCTATAGTTTTAAATTGAAAATCATCTGTTTATTGGCTACAGGTCGAATTGCATTCCGGTATGTAAAGGTGAAAACCCTTCCCCGAAGGTAGTATGAAGTTCAACCTGCGCTTTGAAGCCTGTACAGTGACCGGCGCTTATCCAAGTCACCTTCAACCTGGATAGTTCATCAACGGTTTTCTCTATTACCTTGTCTGTTGCCTCGATAAGATGCAAACCGCCGATGATACCTTCTATTTTATGGCAATCGGTTAGGTCTATTGCCTGTCTGGTAATATTTATAATGCCAGCATGGCTGCAACCTGTTATGATAACCAGACCTCTGCCCTTTATGCTGGCTACTACCGAAATATCATCGGGCATAGGGTCGTCTACCACAATATCGTTTTTTATGGTTTTCAGCCCTATGGGTGCTTTTTCAAAATCGGTGCGCCTTTTCACCTCGCCCGTTGTTGTAATTCCGGGCATGACTGTAAATGGCTCTCGGGACAGGTAAAGGCAACCGCCGGCTTTTTCTATTTCCGGCTTTGAGTCCCCTGGCATAATGCCCGCATATCTGAAGCTGGGTTCAAGGAGGAAGTGGGGGCGGAAGATAGCGGAATGAGCAATGACCCTGGTATCATTTTTACCGACTTCCCTAAGTATGCGGGCTACCCCCTGGGTGTGGTCATAGTGGCAGTGTGTCAGTATTATGGCATCAATGACTGCCGGGGAGATACCTATTTTTTGCATATTGCCGAGGAGTGCCTCGGAGTTCTGGCCGACATCGACAAGTATGCTATTTTTGTTTTCTCCGCTTATACCCTCAATCAGGAAGGATACCCCGTGTTGCCCCAGATATGGGCTTTCGTAGAGGACGGAGTCTTCCGCCAGGACGGTGATTTTGAGGCTATCCAATGTACCGATGTCATCCATAACCGTTCATTTTAAGGCATATTAAACTGGCAAGGTGCTATTAGATTATACCAGATAGCACCTTGCCGTATATCATATAACTAGCAGACAATCACTTATATCGTTTACATACTCCAGGAGACTATCTTTATGGTAGCATTGGCGTAGCCGGTAACAGCTGAAACGTCGTCCACTACTTCCCAGAGTTCAAAATAGCCTGAGGTACGGTCGCCTAATATATTGAAAGAGATAGGGCCAGTGGCACCTTCAAACTCCAAATCAACCAGGGCGTTCTTTATGGCTCCACCTTCATAGACACCGGCTGCCTCTATCGCCAAAGCCGCTGCCCATACAGCGTCATAGGTAGTGTCGCAGTAGGTTTCAGGAGCCGCACCAAACTGTTCGTGATAATTGGTGAGAAACTGATCATACTTTAAACCTGAACCAACAGTTCTAGTGCCAGCAACAATTGCCCTCTCCATGAATGCAGCGCTGCTCGCTTCGGTAAACAGACCTGTGCCGTAGTTGCCGTCGCAACCGAGCCAGGCAATGTCATCCAGGCCCATTTCTAGAGCCTGTTTGAAGACTATGATACCATCATCGCCATAGGTGACCGCCAGAACCACATCCGGATTGCTGTCGGCGATAACCTGCAACTCCGTGCGATAGTCTTTCTTTGTTATATCATAATGTACTGATGCTACGTGTTCTCCCTGCCATCCCTTGTCTTCAAGACCATCAACCAGCGCTGTTTCCAGTCCTTTGCCATAGGTATTATCCAGCACTATAGTGGCCAGTCTGGTATAGCCCTCGTCGATGACAACATTGGCTAATACCAGAGATTGGGCATCATCACGCAGGCAGGTGCGGAAATACCATTCGGTGCCGTCTAGCTCGGATAGGGGGACCCCTGTAGCTGACATCGTTATCAGGGGGATTTTGTTCACTTTGGCATAGGGCATTGCGAGCTCGGAGGTCGGGGTTATCATAGGGCCGACGATGACCTCTACCCCATCTATCTCAACCAGCTTCTTTACTCTATCGAAGCCTTTGTCCGGGTCAGTTCCGCCGTCCTCTTCTATTAATTCCACATCTTTACCTAGTACCCCGCCAGCGGCATTGATCTCATCAACTGCCATTCTGGCTCCATTTAACATCTTTTCCCCCATCGGAGCCAGCTCTCCGCTGAGCTCTAGTACTATACCTATCTTAATGGTATCTTCCCCGGCGCAGCTCGTAGCTGGTATAATCACCGATACAATAAGAAGCAGAGCAACCGCAGCCACAAATAATTTCTTCGTCATATATCACCTACGCTTTTAAGATTTACTACAGGTATTAAGTAGTTGTTTGGAAAATATGCCTATATTCCTACCTCCTTTCCCGTATAGTCTCATTAAGTATTGTATTTAATGACATAAACTGACGTTTGTCAATCCCCCATCTTAGATTCCAGCCCTAGATAACGTTGTTTGGAGGAATCGTCAGTGAACAGGGAGGCGGCATCTCCTTCCATAACACAGATACCGCTCACCAGAACATAACCCCGATTGGAAGAGCCCAAGACCTTTTTAACGCTTTGCTCAACGATTAATATGGCAACGCCGTTTTTACTTATATCCTCCAGCTTGGATAGTATAACCGAGGCCGGCTTGGGAGACAGGGAGGCTAGCGGCTCATCGAGGAAGAGGACTTTGGGCTGTGCCATCATAGCTCTGGCTATAGCCAGCATCTGCCTTTCGCCGCCGCTCAGATTTCCAGCTAGGCTGTTTTTTCTGGCGCAGAGCTCGGGGAACATATCGTATATCTCGCATATCGATGCCTTGGCGGATTCTTTACTCCCTATATGATAGGCTCCCATATCCAGATTTTCGGCTATAGTGAGGTTGGGGAAGATGTTGTTTATCTGAGGGACATAACCTATTCCCAGGCTTACTGCTTTATGTGAGGCGATGCCGGTTATATCCTCACCCTTATAGAGGACACTGCCCTGGAACAGCCGGGCAAAGCCGAGGAAGCTTTTAATCAGGGTAGACTTGCCACTGCCGTTGGGCCCCACGATAGCCACGATCTCACCGGCAGCCACATTGATGGAAACACCCTGGACAATAATGGCATCGCCGTAACCGGCATTAATATCATTAGCTACAAATATGGGATTCATCTACTCTTCCCCTAGATATATGGTATAAAAGGCCGGGTCGTCAATGATGGATTGAGGTTGTCCCGCAATCACTATCTTACCTTTATTCATCACATAAACCCATGAGGCAAACTCAAATAATATCTCCAATCGGTGCTCGATGACAAAAAAGGCTGTACCATTATGGGAAAATTCTTCTATTTTCTGGAATATCTTCTTGCCCAGCACGGGATTTATCCCCGCTGCCGGTTCATCTAGTAGTAAAAGCCTTGGTTTAGCCATAAGACCCCGGGCGACTTCCAGAAGCTTTCTTTGCCCACCGGAAAGCTCCCCAGCAGGGGAAAGAGCCAAGTGTTCCAGCTCGACAAGCTCCAGGATATTTAGAGCTTCCTCAATCAGACCTTCTTCCTGCTTCTGCCATTTGCTCCTAAGGAAGAGGCTGTTGAATAGCTTGTCGCCTTGTTGCTCCCTCGCCGCCACTAGCATGTTGTCCAATACACTTAAGCTATAGAACAGCCGGGGTATCTGGAAGGCGTTCACCAAGCCCAGGTCGTATATCTGATGAGGAGCCAGGTTGTTGATGCACTGGTCATTGAAGTAGATTTCTCCCCCATCAGGCTTGTGAATGCCAAGGACGGTATTGAAAAGGGTCGTCTTGCCACTGCCGTTAGGGCCTACCAGCCCGCAAATCCCCCCGTGGGTGACGTCCAAGCTCACCTTATTGACGGCGTAAACGCCACCGAAGTGCTTGCTAACTTCCCTTATTCTTAATAGACCTTCTTGCATCGTGGGCTGACCTCAATGTTTTTGTTCTAATCATACTTTCCTTAAGCAAGCCTTGAGGCCGATAAAGAAGTATAAAAATAATTAAAGCACCGAATAGGATATACTGCAAGTCGCTTGGGTCGACAGGTAAGGCTATATAGTCCTTGACTATGTTTGTCCCTCTGTCGAAAATCTCTACCAGGGCGGCACCCAACAATACCCCCCAGTTGTTGGCCGGGCCTCCCAGAAGAACCATAATCCACACGGTAAAGGTAACCATTGGCATAAACATGCCGGGTACCACGTAGCCAAGATACTGGGCATAGAGCCCTCCGGCCAGTCCGGCCATAGCCGAGCCCAGCATAAATGCTTGAGCTTTGAATCTAGCCCTATCTTTGCCCAGCGCCTCGGCGGCCACCTCGTCTTCCCTTATGGCGCGCATTGCCCGACCATAAGGAGAGTTGGCTAATAGCTGAACTACGATGAAACAGATAGCCAGAAATATAAATATCAATCCTATATTCTCTAACCGGTAGATGAGAGAAGAAGTGGTATAGGGGAAAATAGGTGAGACCGTCATCCCCCAATCGCCCCCGGCAAAATCCTCGGACTTAACTATCAACCTGAGTATTTCACCGAAGGCTAGGACGGCTATCGCTAGGTAATCGGCTCTTAGCCTAAGAGCCGGGAAGGAAACGAGTAAACCCACAATAGCCGATATTAGAACGCCGACGATAATACAAACATAGAAAGGGACTCCGAGTTGAGATAGGATGGCATAGGTATAAGCACCGGTGAGGAAGAAGGCTACCTTGCCGAAATTAGCCAATCCGGCAAAGCCATACTCCAGGTTCAGGCTCAGGCAGACTATACCGAAGATACCGATATAGACGATAATGTCGAGCGAATAAAGCAATGGTCCCAAATCAAGCTCTCCTAAAGAACATAGCCAGCCCCTGTGGCTTGACAATCAGGGTTATTATCAGAATAACGAATGCTATCCCTATGCGATATGTGGTGGAGAGACCCAGGGAGGCTAAGGCTACCACCCCGATATTCTCGGCTAGCCCGATAATAAAAGCGGCGGCTATAGCGCCGTAGAAGTTACCGATGCCACCGAGTATGGTAACGGCGAAGACGGGCAGTATCATGTCCCAACCTGTCATAGGCCAGATCTGGGTGTCGGCGCCGCGAAAGACGCCGGCGATGGCGGCCAATCCGGCGCCAATGAACCAGGTTATCAAGATGATACGGTCAACGTTAATCCCGGAAGCTAAGGCGAGCTCTGGGTTACTGGCGGTCGCCCTGATGGCTTTGCCTATCTTGGTCTTTATCATTAGAAAGTGCATGACAAGCGATAGAGTTAAAGCGGTAACGATGAGCCATATCCATAGGCCGGTGACCCTGATGGGGCCGACATCAAAGGCGGACCAGGTAGCGGTGAAATACAGAGGGTCCCAATCGGTAGCGGCGCCAACGGAATGCCTCAGGATAAAGCCCAAGGCGATGGAGGCTACCATAAGATGAATTATAGTGGCTCCTCTCTTAGCCAGAGGTTGGAAGATGCCGCGGTAACAAAGAAGACCTATCGTGCCGGCGGCTAAAAAAGCAAAGACGAAAGCCAGCGGTAAGCCTAAACCCAACTGCTCGGATACGAAATAACCGGCATAAGCCCCCAGGGCCATAAACTCGGCGTGGGCGAAGTTGGGGAATTTCGACAAGCCGTATGTAAGAGTGAGCCCTACGGCAGCGATAAGATATAGACTTCCCGTGACGAAGGAATTAAAAAAAATCTGTGACCAATCGAACATCAAATATAAATCCTAGCACAAAACAGCCTGGCTTTCAACGAACAGACATCGTAGATAACAGAACATATCTTACTATCAAGATGGTCGTATTAGTGAATTGTTTTCCGCTAGGGTAAAATCGTCCGTTTTAGTATAGTAACGGGCGACAAAGTATAAAACGACGCTACAGGCCACTACCAGCCAGATATTGCCTGGGAACAGGGCTATGAATACTATAAGGCTTGTCATTATGTATATCGGAGTTATAAGGCGTACCCCTGTCTTAAGAATGCTTGTTTTCGGCTCTATGGCAGCTAAACGGGCAATACCCAGGGAGATGCCAATGCAGATTGCACCTATTGTTGGATAGAAGTAAAAGATATAGCTTATCCTGTCGGTGATAAGGCTAGCCGGTATCCAGATAAGGTAAGTACAGGCGAACCAGCAGATAACAAAAATGGCGGCACTGCTTCGCTTTATTGCTTTATAAAGCATAAACAGCATAGATGGAATTATAAGCGCCCAGATGGAGGGGCTTATCATTAAATAGTACATAACATACCATTCGCGTTTGATGTTATCGAATGAAATATGTTCAATACTATCAAGGCGTATCAGCCATTCCCAGGGACGGGAAGGCATTGCTCCAATGGGAGACTGGGTGTGTAAGGCAAAAGTGTAGTGACTTGTGCGTTCAAACATTAAACCGATTCGTTCAAATGGATTCATTAATTTATGCCAGGTAGCAATGTCAAGCAAGGGCATTAGCAGTAAAAACGACGCTGCTGAAACAGAGACGATGGTGAAAATCTGCCGTTTGTTATCGCGGTTGGCGAGAAGCCAGTGTAATAGTATGACCAAAAGGGCTAAAACTCCAATCAGCTTGGCTAAAGCGGCTAATCCGATAAACAGACCAGCTCTTATGTGCCAGCCTTTGAGGTAAGCCCAGAACGAAGCCAGCATAAATGTCAGGCAATAAACGTCAAGCATGGCGATACCGCCTAAGATAAAGCACATATTTTCAATAGAGAATAGAAAGGCGGCCAGAAAAGAGATATTACGGGATATCTTTAATTGGCGACAGACAAGGTATAAGAGGGCGATGGCAATTGCTCCGAAGATTACCGAAAAAAACCGCCAGCCCAGGGGACCATCGCCGAATAACGAAATGCCGGATACTATAAACAGTTGTCCTAGGGGTGGATGTTCGATAATATTGGTTCCGCTTCCCTCAAGGATTGACTGGGCTGAGGGCACATAGTAATATTCATCAAATAACGTGGTGTCGGGGAACATAATGGTACTAAACTGTAAAATCAGCGAAATAAGTACTAAAAGACACAGGGGGGTATATTCATGCCCTGCCAGTTTGGATAGTGTTAAACGGATATTTCCCATAGCGTATGGCTGCTTCTCAAGATTTATTTTTCGCAGTATAACACACGACCACGCTGCGAGATAATAGCAGCTACAATTAGGGCTTACCCCGGGTTGAAAGGAAACAGTTTTCAATCTAAAATTAGGCTACGACTATGGAGAATAGCTATGGATGCTGTTTAGGGAACATATTAAAGAGAAGATATGGATAAAAAGAAAGAGAAATCGTCCTTAATATCACTGGAGCATATCAGCAAGAGCTTTACAGAGGGCAGTGTGGTACATCGGGTGCTCAAATCAGTCAATGCCGAGTTTGTGGAGGGTGAGTGTATCGTCCTGTTGGGGCGAAGCGGCTCGGGTAAATCCACCCTTTTAAATCTCATCGGCGGTATAGACAGGCCAGATAGCGGCCGAATAGTTATCGGCGGCGTTGACATAACCGCTCTTAGTGAGCACAGAAGAACGCTTTTCCGCCGTAAGAATATTGGCTTTATCTACCAGTTCTTCAACCTTATCCCCACCCTGACTGTTTTGGAGAATGTCCTGTTGCCGCTGGAGCTTAACGGCAGGAATGATAGGTCACGGGCGCTGGAGCTGCTGGACGAGGTCAGCCTTCTGGATAGAAAAGCGGACTATCCCGACAGGTTGTCTGGTGGTGAGCAGCAGCGTATCGCCATAATCCGTGCCCTGGTACACGACCCGATTATTATCCTGGCTGATGAACCGACCGGCAATATAGACAAAAAGACCGGGCAAAATATTCTGGATGTAATGGAAAGGCTTATTCGCAAAAGGAATAAAAATCTGATTCTGGTCACCCATAGCAAAGAGGTGGCCAAGTTCGCCGACCGGCTGTTGCTTCTGGAGGAAGGCGTACTTAAGAAGCGAAGCAGAGAAATTGTATGGTAACACCGGTACTTTCTCGCTCCATCTGGAGATACTTCTTCAGGCACCCCTGGGTTATTCTGCTATCCATATTAGGGGTGGCTATCGGTGTCGCCGTCGTCGTGTCGGTGGACATAGCCAATACCAGCGCCCAGAGAGCCTTTGAGCTGTCTCTGGAAAGCGTCACCGGTAGGGCGACGCACCAGGTTATAGGTAGCCCACTCGGCCTGGATGAAGATGTATATGTAGAATTAAAGCTGGAGTTTGGGGAAGTGGCCAGCTCGCCGGTAGTGGAGGGATACGTGGTGGTGGAAGGAGAGACGCTGCAAATGCTGGGGCTGGACTTCTTCTCCGATACCTATTTTAGCGAGCAACTATCCGGTATCAGTAATGAGGCTATGCTGAGCCTTATCCTGGAGCCGGATACCGTCTTTATCGCCTGGAAAACGGGAGACCGTATGGGGATTTCCCCCGGCGATACTATCAGCATTTCAGTCGGCGGAGAGGAAAAAGAGGTCAGGGTGGTTGATTTCGTGGGGCAGGAGGAAGGCTCCACACTGGATGGTCTAGTTACCGCCGATATCTCAACAGCCCAGGAAATCCTAGGCAAGACGGGCTATATAGACAGGATTAACCTGATTCTGCCCGAGGAAGGGGTGCTTCTAGCTTCAATAGAAGAGTGGTTGCCAGAGGGAACGACTATAATCTCGACCGCCGCCAGGAACGAATCCACCCTCAAGATGACCAATGCCTTTAGCGTCAACCTGACGGCGATGAGTCTGCTGGCGCTGCTGGTGGGCATGTTCCTGATATACAACACGATGACCTTCTCGGTGCTACAGCGTAGAGGGCTTATCGGCTCTCTTCGCGTACTGGGGGCAACCAGGAGAGAAATATTTACCGAGGTTCTCATTGAAGCCGGGGTAATCGGCTTTATCGGGACATCGCTGGGGGTGTTGCTGGGCATTCTGCTGGGACAGGGGATGGTCAAGCTGGTCTTGCGGACGGTAAACGACCTGTATTTTGTGCTGACGGTAAGCTCCTTTCTTGTTTCCGGAGGCATAATTATAAAGGGCATGCTGTTGGGAGTTGCCACCACTATAGTCGCCGCTTTTATCCCCGCCCTGGAGGCAGCTTCTTCCCCGCCGCAGATTGTCAGGTTCCGCTCGATAATGGAGAGCCTGGCTCACCGCCTGCTGCCGTACCTTTCACTGGCTGGAATATTGATGATGGCTGTATCTATCGCCGTACTGTTTCTTTCCAGTAAGAGCGTGCTGGCTGGCTTTGTCTCCCTTTTCCTGCTCGTTATCGGCTTTGCCCTGTGCATACCCGTCTTGGTGGAGTTCATATCGAGGGGAGTCGGCTCGTTGATGGGCAAAAGAACAAGCATACTAATCAAAATGGCGGCTACCGGGATATCTGGCTCAATCAGCCGAACGGGGACGGCGATAGCCGCCCTGGCGGTAGCGATATCGGTGGTTGTCGGTATGGGCATAATGATAAGCAGCTTCCGCGGCACCGTTGACCAGTGGCTCGGCCAGGCGCTACAAGGGGATATATATGTCACCACCACCAGTGATGTTTCTAAGCGCTCCGAGAACCCATTGCCGGAGGATATAGTTACCGGTGTGATGGCGATGGACGGCATAGAAGCTGTAAAGGAGATGAAAACGGTATATGTCGAAACCGCTAGCGGGGTGGTGGAAGTCCGAGCCATCAACACGATAGAGCAGAGCAAGCGAGAATACAGGCTTAAGGAAGGCGACTATACGCAAGCCTGGGGTAACTTTGAAAAGGGTGAATCTGTCTTTGTATCCGAGCCATACGCCTATAAAGGTGGCATTTCGCTGGGGGATAGCGTATCTTTAATTACCGAGGAAGGCGAGCAGCAGTTTATGGTCAGTGGTATTTACTATGATTACAGCACAGACCAGGGGATAGTGCTCATACCGCAGATTATCTATACCGAATACTGGCACGATAGCACCATTTCTTCGATGAGTCTGTATCTGGAAGATAAGGCGGATAAAGAGGATATTATGGCTGCCATCAGGGCTGAGGTTGCCGGTAGGGAGGGTGTGGTAGTAAGGGATAACATGGATATCCGCAAGTCTGGGCTCGATGTCTTTGACCAGACCTTTATGATAACAAGGGTGCTAGAGTTCTTGGTGATAATCGTTGCCTTTATCGGTATCTTGAGCACGCTTATGGCATACCAGCTGGAGAAGGTGAAGGAAATCGGTGTGTTGCGGGCGACGGGTGTTACCCCGCGACAGGTGTGGGGGATAATGAGTCTGCAGACCGGATTTATGGGGGCAATATCGGGGGTACTGGCAATACCCCTAGGCATAGTTATGTCGGTCATTCTTATACTGGTGATAAATATACGCTCCTTCGGCTGGAGCATGCAGATGACGATTTCATCGGGTTCTATAGTGGAAGCCCTGGCAATAGCTGTCGGAGCAGCGCTTTTGGCCAGCATATATCCGGCATGGAAGATGTCCCGCATATCACCGGCGGAAGCATTGAGGGAGGAGTAGGATGATGAAGAGCGCAATAATAAAGATATCATGCTTTGTGGCTGTACTGTTGGTGATTGCCGTAGTTGTCACTATTATTGACCGCTATATGTCTGATGGTGAGCCACAGGATGAGAAAATAGATATAATCGCCGCTCTGAGCGCTGGTAATACCGAAGGCTATAGTATAGCCGATGAGCCGATTGAGTTTGTCTTCCCCGATGACCACGAAGCTCACGAGGATTTCAGGAACGAATGGTGGTACTTCACCGGCAACCTCTATGATGATAACGACAGGCGGTTCGGTTACCAGCTGACCTTCTTCCGCATCGCCATAAGCCCCATTGAAGCCGATAGGGAATCGGAATGGGCTACCAACCAGATTTATATGGCGCACTTTACCATCTCCGACGTAGAGAACGAGGAGTTTTACTGCTTTGAAAAGCTCAACCGAGGGGCACTGGGTATTGCCGGTTTCCAGGAAGAGGGCTTCGGGGTAAATGTTGAGGACTGGTATATCACCGGTGTTGGCGATGGTGAATTTCCGTGGCAGCTATACGCGGAGAAAGATGACATAACATTATCAATTGAGGTAAATCCCTTAAAGGATATCGTCTTGCAAGGAGACAACGGCTTGAGCCGCAAGAGCTTAGATGAGGGCAATGCTTCTTATTACTACTCCATAACACGGCTGGTGACTGAAGGATATATAGATATAGAAGGCGAAAGATATAACGTTAGCGGCAACTCCTGGCTGGACAGGGAATGGAGCACCAGTGCACTCAGCCAGGAACAGGCAGGATGGGACTGGTTTTCTTTGCAACTGGACAATGGCACAGATATTGTATATTTCCAGTTGAGGTATAAAGACGGCAGTCCCTATCCCTATAACGAGGGATTGATTGTCGATGCCGAAGGTAACACCATAAGGCTTGGCACGGGCGATATAAAGCTGATAGTTACCAAGACGTGGCAGAGCCCGCTGGGTGGCGTCTACCCGATAGAGTGGCAGGCGGAGATAGCACTGCTGGATAAGACGGTTATCATCAGGGCTGTTTTCCCCGAGCAGGAGTTGGATCTCAGTACTCGCTACTGGGAAGGAGCCGTAAATATATGTGAGGAAGAAGACCCTGGTAAGCTTATCGGCATCGGCTATATGGAGCTGACCGGCTATGCGGCAGTACTCTCATCCTCCGGCTCTTAGAAATAGGTAGTGTATTGACAATTGAATATGACAGGGCTACACTCAATCACGGTATGTGGACTGGCACAAATAGGCTGGAAGGTGGAGAATGAAAAGGCTGGTTTTGCTGCTGCTGGCATTCAGTTTTTTATTACTGCTAGCCTGTAACGCGCCCCAGAATACACAGACAATAACCGTTACCACCAAGATAACCCAGGGTCCTCCACAGACGGCGATGGTGACGGTAACGAAGACCTTTACCTACACTGTTACCACCACACTTACCATAACCGGAACATCGCCGGGTGCCACCACTCCGCTGATAACCACCACTACGCCACCGACAACCACCACTACGCCACCGACAACCACCCAAGGCGAGGAGACCTATGATATTAGCGGCACTTGGAGCGGGGAGTGGTGGCGGAGCGATGGCCAAGAAGAAGGAACGCTGATAGCCACCCTCGTCCAGAGCGACGGCTCATTGAGCGGCGAAATGACCTTTACCAGCACAACGTTTCAGTACAGTGAGGACACTATTATTTCGGGAAACGTCGCCGGCAGTGATGTCGTCTTCGGTATGGCTATAGGAGAGAGTAACGGCTCACAGGTAACGATTGATTTCGATGGCGACATTTTCGAAGACGGTAACCGGATGAGCGGGACCTATTCAATGTCCACCGGCTGGACCGGTACCTGGGAAGTAACCAGGCAATAGCAAGATAATATATTATATTGATTTATATTGATTTGGTTAGATGGACAATGTCTCCAGGTCTGTCGTCTCCCCATCTATTACGTAGATATAACCCATCAATACCTGCCAGCTCCCATCCGGACTCTGAATTGCCAGCCCGTATTTGTAGGGTGGGACGTCGCTGATGAAGAAGTCGCCGTTCTCATCGGTGATGGCGCTATAAGAATCACCAGAGCATGGTGAATCGCCGGAGTAGAAAGCGGATGCATGCCAGCAGACCATAACCGTGGCTCCGGCTACAGGTTGCCCGTTGTCCTCAATCTTGCCCATTACGTTACCGGGCTCTAGTGCCGGAGCTTGAGGTAGAGACGGGGGACCAGCATCGATAACCAGGATGGCATCAACCTTGTTTGAGAGAAGTTCTGACGAGTTCTTGGTATAGTGAAACCAGCTGCTGCCGTCGAAAACGGCCAGGCCAAAGTTGGTGCCCAGCCAGACGCGGCCCTGACTGTCGCAGGCGATGGCGCTCACACTGCTGCCATAAAAACATTCTCTGCTATCATAGGTATTCCATTCACTGCCGTTAAAAACGCTTAGACCATGGCTGTATGTACCTGCCCAGATATACCCCTGGCTATCTACGGCTAAAGCGTCGACGCTGGATAGTGCTCCAACCTCAATCTGTGCTTCTTTGCCATACTTCTCGCCGTAAAAGATCCAGCTACTGCCGTCAAAAACATCCACGCCGTAAGAATGAGCCACCCATACCTTCCCCTGATGGTCGACGGCAATGGCCTTCGTGTAATTGTTGGTTAGACTGGAGGACTCATCGTAAGCAGTCCAGCTATCGCCATCCAGAACAGCCACCCCGGAAGATGTGGCTACCCAGGTCCGCCCTTGGTGGTCAATGGCGACATCGTTTATCATCCCGGCAGAGTCGCCCAATCCAAATTCATCCGAGCTATAGCTGAGCCACTGACCTTCATCGAGGACGCTGACGCCGCCGTAATGCCCAAGCCATACCCGACCATCGGGGGCGATGGCAATAGCATCCAGGGTATAGACCCCCTCCGGCCGCTGATAGCTTGTCCAGCTTTGCCCGTTAAAGACATTCAATCCCCCGCTGCTAATTGCCCAGACCTGCCCTTGCTCATCGGTGGCAATGTCTAAAATACGGCTAGGTCCACTACCGAGAGGTGAAATACCGCTTTCATCCACGATATTAAAACCGTTATAGGTGCCAACAAGAGCTATATTGGACATTTCGACCGTGGTTGTCGGTGGTGTTGTCGTAGGAGTGGTCGGCGGCGTCGTCGCAGGGGTGGTCGGTGGTGTTGTAGTTGTTGTCGGTGGTGGTGCAACAGACGTTGTCGTTGTCGTGGTGGTAGTGGTCGTCGTTGTTAGTGTGGTGGTTAGCGTCTCGGTTGGCTGGGGTTCGGTTATCGTTGTGGTAACCGTCTCTGTTATTTCAGTTGCGTCACAACCGCTGAAGAGTAACGCAAATACCATAAGGAAAGCCGAGAAAAGCAGTAACTTTTTCATGTTTCACCCCTGTCTCATCTACTCTGCCGCTGGACTATTATTGACGGGTTATAAAATCGCTTTGTGATTGAGTTTAGACTGACAATTTATTATTGTCAATACTATAGGTGACGTTAAATTACGAGTTTATAACCGGGGAAAATAGTATCGCCGGGCTGAATAAGTAGCCGTTGGCGGGGTCGGTTCTAAAAGTGAACGGTATAGCTGGGTGGTGGGAGGTTGGGCTTATCCTTTTGCTTTTTGACTGGCGGAGAGGCTCTTCGCCGCCAGAAAAGGTATATAATACCGGTAAAAAGGACTAGGTAAAGCGTATAGACAGCCGTTAGAAGCCACCGGTTAGCAGACAGAACAGATTCAGTTTTAGAAGGGCTTTCAACCGGCTGGTCGATGCCGATCGTTAGCGGTTCTTCTATCTCCGGCAGTTCGTAGACAATGGTGGCGATACCTGGTGCGATGACGGTATCGGTCTCGGAAGTATCGTCGATGGCGTCGGGGACTTCCGGTGTTATAGTATGTTCGCTAGTATCGGTGGGGAGGATGACGCCTTTGTCAGGGCTTGTCTCGTCGGGAATAACGGTGGTGGGTGGGGGTGCCGCTCCTGCTGTGACTACAAAGCTGCCGCTCAATCCGTTTATATCAACCTGGTGGGTGCCGATAGTATTAACGGTGGTAGTGAAGCTCTCATCCTTACTGCTCTCCCCGGACAGGGTTACATTCCTTATTTCTTCAACGTTGTTGTCTAGTTTAAAGATTAGCTCGTAATCGCCGCTAAGGTCGCCGATATTGGTCACCAGGACGGTGGTGGTTATGCTGGCACCGATTTCAGCTTCAGTTGGGGATATGATTAGACCTGAAACAGTAAAAGATGGGGGAGATGTATGAGCCATAACGGCGAAAATAGACAGGTGGTAGATTGGTGCGGTGATGGTGTGGACTGACGGATTAACGTTGATGTCCTCGAGGTCAACCCATTCCCCGATGGCCTCATCCCAGGAGGCGATAACGAGGTCATCTTCGTTGACTCCTGCCGGTATCTGGAAGCCGTCATAGAGTATGGAGATGATTGCCGATGGCTCGAAAGTGGCACCTTTGGGAGTGATGTCGTAGGCGCGGATGATGCAGGCATCCGGCGGCGGTGGTGGGTCTTCCGCCTTGACGATAGTTATCTCTTTCAGGGGATTGTTTTCTATATCGCGGGCTTTGGTGCCCTGGTAGAGCTTGACAGTGCATATATAATCAGCGGAGCGGGCGAAGATAGTATTGATAATCACTCCACGCCAGTCGATGTAATCCGAGAGGTCGGTTGTTCCTGGCGATTCCGGTTCGGTAGTCTCCTCCTCTTCATCCTCATAGTCGCTGCCAGGTAGATATGCAATCGAGCCCATAGATTGGTAGCGGGGCAGGTACGAGGTAACATTGAACCACAGCACGGCTTTGACCCTGGCTTCGGTGAGTTCGCCGAAGACCTGGTAATTGCCGGGCTGGCTATTTACCGGGAAGGACAGCTCCACCGTCTGGGAGTCATGGGTGGTATCCCCCTCTTTCGTGGGGAAAGGATTTATCGTTGTCGTGTAGCTGGGATTCAGCGTCACCCAGGTGCCACTGTCTTCGTGCTGGGCGACGATACATCCAGTTATAATGGCTTCGGTTATCGTTAACGGCAGGTCTTGGATGCAGGTTGCTGCCCCGGTAACTGTTGCCGAGAAGGGATTGTTGTTATAGATAACATCCTGGCTGAATGATACAGTGTAGTCGATTGTGAAATAGTCGTCTATGCTCTGGGCAGATACCGGAGCTTGGCCAGTGGGAACAAGGCATACTGCTAGAACCAGGGCGATTGCCAGGCGATGTAAAATGCTTTTCTTAAATAATTTATATCTCACTTAATCACTCACCGCTATGAGGTAGGTAGTGCTTTTTAACCTCAATTAATAAGGAATAAACAGGTCTAGACGATTGTTATGTGTCAGATGTAAGCTCCGATATGCTGAAGCCGCCACCCTCGTCTGTTTCCTGGTAGTCCATTACCATCCCCTCCAGCGCGGCAACTATCTCTGGAGCAAGGATTAGAATCTTAATCCCGTCCTTTTCCATTACCTGGTCCCCTTCTTTAGCCGTGTCCAGGGTCATCTTTAACTGGTTTGATTTCAGCGGTGAGGTGATGAGACGGAAGCCAACTTCGGGATCGGCTGTCTTGGACAGGAGGGCTTCCTTTAATTTTTCGGCAGCTTGTGCCGTAACTTTTAGGCTGCGGCCGCTTTCTTTGACCTCGATGGCTTCTCTTCTGGGATACTCCTCCGCTTCTCTAGAGGCTCTCTCTTCAGCCGCTAGCCCGGGCTCTATCTCGGCCTCAGGTTCGATTTCACCGAGGAAGAGGCTGCCGGGCATTGACCTGTCCTCTAACCTTCTCTTTCTAACCAGTAATACGAGGGGTACAGCGAGTATTGCCAATCCGATGACAATACCGATGATTAGCAACCAGATTGGTGATGATGGAGACGATGCTTCCCCGACTGTGAACGAAAGGGTAAGACCGTCAATAACTAGCTGGTATGCGCCGGCTTCATCTCTGGTTATGGAGAAGGACAGCGTTTCGCTGTCTCCGACATTAAGGGAGCCCTCTTTGGTTGCTTCGACCTCATCATTTATCTCAAGAGATATGTGATAACTGCCGGCAAGGTCACCGACATTGGCAACCGAAAAACTGATGGCCACCTGTTTTCCGGTATCAGTATCGGTGAGAGATATATCCCAGTCGCCGGTGATGAAGGTAGCTGGCAATCCGAGGGTGGTGAAAGAGGATTCACCAGTTGTTGTCAGGTTACCAGCCCAGTCTTTTGACATGACCCTGTAGTGGTAGGTGGTAGCCGGCGTCAGACCGGTCAGGTGGACGAGGTGCTCGGTAACCAGTGTTTCATCCAGAGGTGTAAGCTGGCCGGGGCTAGACCAGTATTCCAACCGGCTATCGCCGGGCTCGTCCGTCATCCAGATAATATCGGCACTGGTCTTGCTGATATTGGAGACTGATGTATCGGTAATGGATGGTGGGGTCGTATCCTCAATCTGACTAAAGTTGGCGGTAATGGTCTTATCAGAGTCTATAGTAACGGTGGTGTTAGCGGAGCTGGGGTTGGCGACATCGCCAGTCCAGTTATCGAACTGCCAGCCGCTGGCGGGGCTGGCGTTGATGTTGACCACCGTGCCTTCGTCATAGGTGCCGGCGCCGCTGGTGCTGCCACTTCCGTTTCTATTTATAGTGAGAGTGTACTGGATAGGTGGATGGTTAGCTGAGAGATTGCGTGGTGTAATAGCCCCCGGGTTAAGGGTAGTGCTGCCGGCATTCAATCCGTCAACGAAGAAGGTTATAGAGTCTCCAGCTTGGTCGCCTTCGATAGTTTGAATAATAAGGCTGTATTCACCTCCACTTGTGCTATCGCTACCCGCTGTCCTACCGTTCATCTGTGCGGTTACGTTGGTGCCGTCGGGTGCTGGGGAGCCATCTAAAGTAACGTTGCCGTAGAATGTTTGGGCAGGTGGTGGAACAGCAGAAACCAAGTTAGATGATGTTAAAGAGGATATTACCAATATCAGAAGAGCCAAGATTCGTAAAAATATCTTCATATTTTCCACCCACTTCATTATAACGTAATAACGTATTTCATATTCATAGTTCTGGAATTATTAATTTATAGTAAGCGTGTTAGACGCAGTCATTTCTACCCAGTAGGCTTTACCCTCGGTCATCTCGGTAAGGTCTCCCTGGGGTGCCCCCGGAATTGTAGTGAAATAAGACCAGAGACCGGTAGCGGCATCGTAAGCCCAGACAGTCTGGACATTGGCGATTATGTCACTCAATAAATCCTCGGTTGCGGATGAACTCGGCGTCTCGGGTATTGAAATAAGGTTCCATCCGACCACTAGGTCTATATTATAAGGGAAAATTGGTTCTACTCCGAAGATTATTAAAGTTTCTAGGTCTATAAGCTCAATCCAGTAGCCCACCCCAACGTCCATCTCGGTAAGGTCGCCCTGTGGTGCACCCG
>Ga0209427_10002586_pt1 | contig 21284 bp, 21 predicted proteins | sample DeeMarSWOR136_30_FD_187465 | JGI IMG/M metagenome (GOLD analysis project Ga0209427, IMG submission 187465) | Marine sediment microbial communities from White Oak River estuary, North Carolina - WOR-1-36_30 (SPAdes) (version 2) | ecosystem: Environmental > Aquatic > Marine > Intertidal zone >...
AGAACATTCTCTACACTGTGCTTTGTCTTTCGTGCCAGCACCATCGCCTCTTCCAGATCTTTCCAGGTAATAATATTATTACTGACAAGGTAGTCGAATTTTGTCCGTCTGGCTCCCTCTTTGAGAGCCTGGTGGTTGTAAAAGGCGATTCCTAAAACCTTGGCGATCTCGATAACAGAATTCTGGTCTTCCAAGGTAAAGTATTTGCCGCTGAGCTTGTTGAGAAGCTGAATCACGCCCAATAGATTTCCGTTGAACATAATAGGTGCAGACAAAAGCTGCCTCGTCTTATAACCTGTTTTTTCATCCCAGCTCTTGGCAAATGTCAATTCAGGATTTATCTTTTTCAACTGCTTGCTGTCATAGACATTTTCAATGTTTGTTACTATTCCGTAAATGGCGCTATAACCTGCAATACTTGTATCATCAATAGGAAGCCTTATCTCGTCTATGTCATTGCCTGTCTTAAATCGTGAAACGAGCTCTTTACTGGCCCCATCCACTGCATAGATGGTTAAGCGGTCTGCATCAAATAGCGCAAGAATATTTTCCATCAAATTAATCAATATATCGTCAATGTCCTTGGAAGAATTTATCCTATTGGTGACAAAATTAAGCCTTCTTCTGAATTCAAGCTCCTTCTGTAGGGCCTCTACCTCATTCGCGTTTTTTTTTGCACTGTCTATTTTAGGAGGTCCCATGGTGTCTCTCCTCCCAATTGAATAATTCAATTGTTGGTTAATTGTTACTCAAAGATCTCATGCAATAGATTTGGCCGGAAAAACTACCAAAAAAATTGCCGCGATAATTATGATAACATATTTCGTGGTAAGCCTGCCTTATTAAGGATTTGCTCCTTTGCAGGTTACCTTGTTCTCAATAAAAGGCAATGCAGGATTTTTGCACAAAAAAGCGGAGCGAAAATCCGAATTATTGGATGAATAACACGTGAACCCTCGGTTTTTACCATTCCTTTTCACTCTGTAACTATACCATTGACTTTAGGATTAAGTCAAGCAGGCCAAACCCATTTTTTGTTTTTGGCGCACCCATATCTTCTGGTAGTGGTCTAAATTCAGGGTATTAGCCACAAAAATAAAAAGGTTTCCGATAAATCCTCGGAAACCTTTGGCTGATCTGTGGTGAGCCGTCAGGGAATCGAACCCCGAACCTACTGATTAAGAGTCAGTTGCTCTACCAGTTGAGCTAACGGCCCCACAAATCCTGTTTTACACGCGCCCGGCAGGACTTGAACCTGCGACCTACGGGTTCGAAGCCCGGCGCTCTATCCAACTGAGCTACGGGCGCTGATGCTTCTTTTGCTCAATTACTGAATATTCACAAATGGTTCATTAACAGGTATATATGCTTGTGTCAATATCAAATTTTTGAAATATCCTTGACATTGCCCTGAAATTTCTTTAATTAACTAAGCGTCAAGGACAGTTTTTGATTTTCATTTGACCTTATTTTCTGTATTGTAGCTGAACAAGACAGTACTAATTAAACAGGTAAGATTTTAATGAAATGAAAACCTTTGTTGCCAAAGAGCATGAAGTAGAAAAAAAGTGGTATCTGATAGATGCCGAGGATAAGGTTCTGGGAAGGTTGGCGAGCGAAATAGCCACAATCCTGAGAGGGAAACATAAGCCGATTTTTACACCCCATATGGATGCTGGCGATTATGTGGTGGTTGTTAATGCAGATAAGGTTGTGTTAACAGGAGGGAAACTAGAGAAAAAGATCTACTATCGCCACAGTGGTTATGTGGGAGGGCTAAAGGAGATCCCGGCCAAAGAGATGGTTCGGAGAAGGCCAGAGAACCTTATAAAGCTCGCTGTAAAGGGGATGCTGCCCAAGAATAGCCTGGGAAGAAGGCAATTAACGAAATTGAAGATATATGCTCGCCCAGATCATCCTCATCAGGCGCAAAAACCGGAGAAATTGGAGATGTAGATGGCCGAAGAAAGATATTACGCTACAGGTAAAAGAAAGACTTCGATAGCAAGGGTCTGGATGCGGTTAGGTAATGGAAGTATCATTATAAACAAGAAACCATTGGATGAATATCTGACTTCTGAGACAGCAAAAATGATTGTCGCGCAACCTCTTGAGCTGACAAATTCCATGGGCAGGTACGATATCACAGTAAATGTTAAAGGAGGAGGATTTAGCGGTCAGGTTGGGGCCATTAAGCATGGCATTAGTCGGGCCCTTCTAAAGATAAGCCCTGAATTCAGGGGGCCCCTAAAAAAGGCAGGTTTTCTTACCAGGGATTCGCGAATAAAGGAACGCAAAAAGTATGGGCAGCGATCTGCCAGGGCGAGATTTCAATATTCAAAGAGATAATTAGGATAACCGGATAGTTATTTTACAGGGGAAGGTTATTTGCCTTCCCTTTTTTGTTTAAGAGAGCAAGAAGCATTGCTTTAATCATGGTAGTCGATCACCAGTGATGTTTTAACAGGGGTGGGTAGTTTGCTCCAAGTGATCCGCCTTGGGGCGGCCTGAATTTTGGGCGGCCGTTTAGTAATCCTGGGGAATAGACCGTGCCAGATAATAAAGAGGAGAAAAATATAAAATTAGTTATTAGCTATGATGGAACCGGCTACTTTGGATGGCAGCGCCAGGTTAATAAGCCTACCATACAGGGGAAGATCGAGGAAAAAATAAGGATCATGGTAGGGAAATCTGTCTCCCTTATTGCCTCTGGAAGGACAGATGCTGGTGTTCATGCCCTCCGTCAGGTAGCAAATTTCAAAGTTTCCTGCGCAATAACCCCTTCTATCTTTTTAAGAGGCCTTAATTCTCTTCTTCCCGATAGCATTATTATTAGAGAAGCCGAGTATGTCCCCCTTGATTTTCATGCCAGGTTTAATGCAAAAAGTAAGGTTTACGAATATAGAATTTATAACGAGAAGCTCCAGTGCCCGTTTCTCAGGCATTATGCTTGGCATATATCCCGGGTGCTTAATTTGCAGGCCATGGAGGAATGTTTGAAGGTTATTGAGGGGGACCATGATTTCTCTTGTTTTTGTTCTGCTGGAGATGGGAAGATTGATCCAGTGAGAAAGATGATTCAGGCAAAGCTTAAGGTCCAGAATGATAATCTCTTGAGCTTTCATTTTGAGGCAAATGGCTTTTTGAGGCATATGGCCAGACATATCATGGGAGCAATGGTGAAGGTAGGTCTCGGGGAAATCAGTATTGCTCGTTTCACGGAGATACTGGAATCAAAAGACCGGCAGCACGTCGGAGCCAAGGCCCCACCAGGGGGGCTCTATTTGAGGGATGTCAGATACTGAGCAGCGATGCTCAATAGTGTGCGTTGTTTGTTGTGTTTGTCGAGTTTATTAAGGCTGTGGCGTTTTATGCGGCGTGTTGAGGAAACGGGGTAGATGCTTAGTGCTTGGAGATACAACTGACAGCTGACCGATGGAAGAGGGTCTCTCTAAAGTAATTATTATAAGCGGGGCAACCTGCTCAGGAAAGAGCGCGTTTGCTGTTGAATTAGCCCAATTGTTGGGTGGCGAGATAATCAATGCAGATTCCATGCAGGTTTACCGGGGCATGGATATAGGTACAGCCAAGATTCCCATACCTGAGAGGAAAGGAATCCCCCATCACCTTATAGATATCGTTAATCCTGATCAAGAATTCAACGCCGCATTATTTCGGGTTCATGCCCTTCCAATAATCGAGGGTCTCCACGCAAAAAGACTACCTATTATGGTTGTTGGTGGGACGGGCCTTTATGTGAAGAGCCTTTTAGGAGGCCTTTTTAGGTGTCCGCCATCTAAGCCAGAGTTGAGACAGACGTTATGGCAGGAATGTGAAAAGAAAGGCCCATCCCTTCTTTATCAAAGATTATCAAGGCTTGATAGGAAAGCGGCAGATAGCATACACCCAATGGATAAGGTCAGAATCATAAGGGCCTTAGAGGTAATCCATCTGACCGGATGCCCCTTTTCTGAGCTTACCAGAAAGCATGGTTTCTCTGATAGGAGATTTCTGGCGCTCAATCTTTGTCTGAACGTTGACAGACAGGTTCTTTACAGTAGGATTAACAAACGGACCATGTCAATGATTGACTCAGGTCTCATTGGTGAGGTTGAAGGACTTCTCAAGATGGGATATAGTACAGAGCTCAAGCCGATGCAGGCCATCGGTTACAGAGACATTGTGGGTTATCTCAAAGGTAGATGGAATCTTGATGAGGCGATCACGCTCATCCAGCGAGATACGAGGCGGTACGCAAAGAGACAGCTTACATGGCTCAGGGCTGATCCTGACATAATCTGGGTTAATCTGGATGATAAATCAGGCATAATCAACAGGGTGATGGCCTTTATTCAGAGGCTTGACCTTTAAAATCTTTTTATTTAGACTAAAAGATAGCGCTAAATATTTCCAAGAATGACCATTTTTATTCTTTGGAATGCCTTTGTTGACATTGCCTTTGTCATTCAAGGTTTCTTTAGCGTTACGAGCAATGCCTCTGCTGTAAAAGGGGTGGGCACAGCAGTGGGGACTTTGATATTGTAATTAGCAATGGGGATGCGGGCAAGATTTGGGGGGGCGAAGATCTGGCCTTTTTGCAAGACTGCAGGACGATGGTTGGCGTGGACCAAGTTATCAACACGGGCTCCCAGCATTTCAACGGAATGTGATGTAATTACATAATGAGAGGGATTTGTAAAGGAGGTTGGAGCCATGAAGCCTTTTAATTACAGGAGCGCTTCCTTTTTCTTTTTAGCCTTCTTTTCTTTTTCTCTGATAATAGGTGGTTGTGCTCCAAAGGCAAGGCCCCTGGTAAGCGCCCTTGATACAGCGGAACACCACACTGTTAGTGGCATGAAATTGCTGGAAAATGGTAGGCTTTTAGATGCAGAAAGGGAATTTAGCCTGGCTAAAGAACTTGATCAGAAGTATTCACGAGCTTACAGGGGGTTAGGTTTGGTCTTTGCTTATAAAGGGGATTTCGAGTCTGCTTTCAAAAACATGTCCCAGGCAAAGATACTGGCCAAGGACAAGGAAGAAGAGGCATTGAGCTATGTAGGATTCATGTGTGTGCATACCCAACAAAAGGGTAAGGACTGGCTGGTGGACGTGGAGAATAATTTTAATAATGCCAGACATATAGACAGAGATCTACCAGATTCCCACTTTTATATGGGTATTGCCTATAAGGAGGCCTATAGATTTCGTGAAGCAGCAGATGCAGTGAGAAAGGTTTTGGAAATCAACAAGACTTTTATTGACGAGGCAGATCATCAGCTAAGGCTGGTACAAAAAATAGAGAGTGCTATGCCGAGGACATTAATCGGGAAAAAGGTGGCCCTTCTGGAAAAGGTTAAAAGGATTGATGTTGCTGCCCTTTTTGTTCAGGAACTTGAGCTGGATAAGGTTTATGAAAAGTTGAGACCAAAGAGATTTGACAAATCTTTCAGATCGCCAGATGAGACTTTTTCCCCTAAAGAGATACCGGTGCCAGTGGATGTGCAGGATCATCCGCTAAAGGCCGATGTTCAGGTAGCGATTGGCTTGGAAATAAAGGGCCTGGGTACTTTTCCGGATGGCACCTTTGCCCCAGGTGAATCTATTACCAGGGCAAGTTATGCCATGATGATTGCAGATATTATCAGCACCGTTACCAATGATCCCGCTTTAGCTACCAAGTATAAAGGGAATGTCTCCCCGTTTACTGATGTTGCGAATGATGTTCCATATTTTAACGCAATCATGGTCTGCACCACCAGAGGCATTATGGAGGCCAAAGAAGGGGGCATCAGGCAAAATATGTTTGATCCAATGGGCAGTGTGCAAGGCGCAGATGCCTTATTAGCCATAAGAAGACTTAAGGAAGATCTAAAGATATTTTAGGGCTCTGTGTAAGGCTATTTTATGAGTCAGACTAGAGATCTGAAACATAGAGGGGGGAGTGATAAGCTCCCCTGCTTTTTTGACAATAGGTCACGTTTTTTACACCTCTGTCTTTTTTTGCTTTTTCTGTCCCTGGCCATTAATCTTTTTGTAAAGGCTTCTGTGGCTCAAGAGAGAGAAGGGACCAAAATTGACGAGAGAAGAGTGACAGGGAAGGGGATAATCGTTGACGAAAATATCGCCCTTGCTCGAAATGAGGCTATATCCCAGGCCTTTTTAAAGGCCATTGAGGAATATCTCATCCAAAGACTGGGATCCCAAGATATGGCCACAAATTTTCAAAGATTGGATGAAGAAATCCTATCAAGAACAAGGGAGGTTATACAGGATTATCAAATAATTTCTGAGTTCAGGACTGATGAATACGTCAGGGTATTGATGAGGGTTCGGGTGAATGAAGCTGTATTAGAGCAGAAACTCAAGACTATAGGATTGAGTGAGGCTGATGCTGTCCAGGTTGATGTTGTTTTCCTGGTTTCAGAGAAAAAGGACGGATCTTCACCTATCTATTGGTGGGCTGATCCCTCACGCCAAACATCACTCACCCAGACAGAGTTATCTCTCAGTCGGGCCTTTGAAGACAGGGGCTTCAGGGTTATCAACAGATCTTTTTTCCCCGCTGAGGAAAATTACGATGAAGGTATGCTCAATGCAACCTTGGGCGATGAAGAAGCCGTCAAATGGGGTAAACTTCTCTCTGCCCCGATAGTAATAGCCGGCGAAGCAAATCTATATGGGGCATCAAGGGCATCAGTATTCCTGAGGGCTATAAGGGTTATGGATGGAACAATAATTGCTCAGGGCTACAGGCAAGGGATAGTGGACAGGGATAGTAGCGATGAAAAGGCTGCGATAGGGTTAGCTATTGATAATTGGGCTAATGATATGATCTCCCATATCATTGAGGGAGCCAAACCTGGCCAAAAGGTTATTAGTCATGTTATCATAATAATAAAGGGACTTAAGAGCCATCAAGCATTTCTACAGTTTAAGGAGTTCTTAAAGAAGAATTTTCCTGAAATAAGATCAGTATTAGAAAGAAGTTTAAAGAGAGACTTAGTAAAGCTATCTGTGAAAGTAGATGGAGATTCAAAGGGATTGGCCAAAAGGATACTAAATCACCCCAAAAAGCCTCTTTCATTTGAGATTGATGAACTAAGTGGGCAAGGATTTTCAGTGGTTGTGAGATGACTGTTCCCAATTTGATTACCATCTTAAGGATCATTCTTGTTCCAATTTTTGTAATATATATGATCAATAATAGACCCTTAGCTTCTCTCATCATTTTTATTATTGCCAGTATCACTGATGCTCTGGATGGCTTCATCGCCAAGGTTTTCCATCAGAAAAGCAATTTGGGGGCCTATCTTGATCCCCTGGCTGACAAAATCCTCCTTATGAGTGCCTATATAACATTAGCTATACTTAAAATGATTCCATCTTGGTTGACTGTGTTGACTATAAGCAGAGATGTCATTATCTTGCTCGGGGTTCTGATACTCTATTTGAACCGTTATCCAGTGAAGATTAATCCTTCACTTTTGAGTAAAGCCACAACATGTATACAGGTGGCCACTATTTTAGTTGTATTATCACGTGGCTATCTAAATATCGAATTTCTTAGAATATACGCCTTTTGGCTGGCGGCCATATTCACTGTAGCTTCAGGACTTCAATATATCAGGACTGGAATGGTTATTCTAAGTCAGGGCGTAAACAGCGATTTTGCTTGACATAACGAGAGGGGAATTGATAGATATACTTTGACAGGCGCGTAGCTCAGGGGGAGAGCGCTACCTTGACACGGTAGAGGTCACGGGTTCAAATCCCGTCGTGCCTACCATGTAGATTCAACAACCTAGGGGATTGGCAACAGTCCCTTTTTTCGTTTTGGTCCACATACTATCAGGGGCCACAGAAGACCATGATTGGGGGTAAGGTGAAGATATCGTGGAAAGATACCCCATTGTGACGAGTAGCCGAAAGAGCATCTGGTAATGGGTCTTATTCCTAGGTAATTTCCCTGAAACACGGGTTAGGGGAGAATGCTTGTAGTCTTGATGGGTAGATGTAATCTGGTCTATTTAAGTCAGAGGTTTTTCAAACCACATTTTTTGTCAACGGGGGCCGTCGTCGGCGAGGAGTATAAAAAATGGACTGGGGGTTGACTTGGAGAATTCTCCAGGCCGTGGTATCTTTTGGAGCTATGGTGCTGGCCGTAGCCAGTATTCTAGTCGTCTGGCGACTACGGGGAATCATGCACTGGAAGCGCTCCCTGCACAGTGAACTGAGAGGTCTGAGTAAAGAGGCAGAAGCAGCCGGTGAGACCCAAAAGCAGGCCCTTAAGGTGGTGTTGGAACGCTGTCAGAGAGCATGGCGTGCCACCTTTCCCGAACTGAGGGAATTGACAGACCTTTTTGCCTATATACGTTCCATTGCCTGCTGCTACCATCCAGGGGTGGAAAGGCCTGAATTGCGCATAAGCACTGGACGTTTCCTCAAGTCGGCCCAGGAATCTGTCCATCGGTTGGAACTGATTCTGCGCCGCCCGGGGTTTCAGAGATTGCGGCGAGTTCGCATTCGCCACATCCGCCAGTCCTATGAATGGTATGATCGGGTGAACCAATATTGGGTTGTAAGATATTTCATCCGCTACTGGAAGGTCATCAAGAGAATCTTTCAATTGCGTCTGGTAATCCTACCCGATCCTTTTTCCTGGTTGGCCTATTTTTCCAATCGTTTGACCATGATGACCCTTACCAGATGCTTACTGGTGGATGTGTATCTCTTTGTGGGAAAGCTGGCCACTAAGGCCTATGACGAAGAATGCAAAGAGGACCTCATTCCCACCGGGATGGATGAATTGGAAGGGACGCTAAAAGATCTGGACTCTCTGAAACCTTCACAACCCGATATTACCAATCCCCAGATCCAGGAGATTCGGAATCGCTTGGTGGGTTCCACCGCCATATTCATGTCTACACCGGGGCTGGAAGACTGGAAAAAGGCAGTGAGGCAAACAGCGAAAGTCATTGCAAGGAAATATTTTCCTGAAGCGGAGCGCCCGCTGGAAGAGGCTGCCCTGGGGCCGCTTCTGAAACGAGGCCAAGTCTGGATCAAATTGGTGTGCGAGACCGAGAAAATTCCGGTGGTAAAGAGATTTCACAGGATACGGATAGAATCTCTCTATAAGGTGAAATCCTTTACCGATAGTCTGCTACCCGAGCAGGTACGAACTCTCGTGAAAAAGGGCTGGGGTATGTATCGCTGGATGAAGTGGCCGATCAAGGTCTATGGATGGGTAAAGAAGGGCTCACCGGTTGGAATCGCTATGGAAGTGGGCTGGGTGGTGTCCAAGAGAGGTTTTACCAACCTCATCTGTCGCCGTACCTTTGATATGGCCTACCAGGAGTTGGAGATAGTCTACAGCCAGTCCCGGCTGTGAAAGCCAGGGTGAGGAGAACCAGAAAGCTCCTGTTTAATCCCTAAGGTCAATCTATGTATGAAAGGAGGAACTGATGGTACTTTCAAGAGCAGAGATCAAGAAGGCGTTGGCCCGATGGAATAGGGCCTGGGACAAGCACGACCTCAACGGGGTCATGGAACTCTTTGACGATGAGATCCTTTTCGAGAACTGGACCGGCGGGAGGGCAAAGGGAAAGGAGGCCCTCAGGGAGGCATGGACTCCTTGGTTTGAAAATCATGGCGGATTTCGATTCACAGAGGAAGAAACCTTTATCGATGAGGCTGGGCAGAAGGCGCTTTACCGATGGCAACTTGATTGGCCTTCGTTCGAAAAGGGCTACGAGGGAAGACCTGAAAGGCGACGGGGGGTGGACGTTCTCCATTTCAGGGACGGAAAGATCATACAAAAACTGACCTATTCGAAGACAACCGTCGAGATCGATGGAGAAAGGGTTCGGCTTTCTGCCGAGGTGCCTTAATCGGGGTCAAATTCGACCAGACCTCCATTATTCAAATGGTGAGAGGAGCAAACTGAGTTCAGCGCGTGATCATTTCCCACAGGGTAACCTCAGCGGGTTGTTCCAGTAGGTCCTTTGCCTTTTCCTTCCAGGCTTTCAAATAAGGCATTTGCCGGTGTTTTTCAAGATCGTCCTTGCTAGCCCAATCTTCAAAAAACATGAACAGGGATTTATCATCAGTAGATTGGTAGAGATTGTAGTCAATGCAGCCTGCTTCTAGGCGGGTAGGGGACAGGAGAGACATGAGCTCTCGCCTAACTTTTTCTTCCATACCATCCTTGGCTTTGATTCGAGCTACGAGAGTAAGTGTTGTGTATGGCATTTTTTCCTCCTTTCCTGGACCTTGTATCTGTCTCTGTCTTACTTTTAATTACTATACAGCTTAAGCTCGTGGACCTGATGCCTGGATATGGCCGCGCTAGGGCACCACATCGATTCCATTAAAAGGTTAGTCTTGAAATAGCTGAAACCATGTCTCGGCCTGGCGTCGAGCTACTTGTCACCTTAGCATTTCCTGCATGGTTAAACAATAACCACTGAATTTTGAGAATCGCGAAAGGGGGAGGCTATATGTCTATCAGCATCCCCATCATTTTCCCAATGCATCCGATCTATCAGATACCGAAACTGATATTCTTTCCCCACCTCAAGATCAATGGTTACGGTAAATGATCCATCTTTTAGCCTCTTCATCGTGGTAGCCAGAGTATTCCAGTTGTTAAACTCACCAACAATATTGACTGTCCTGGCAGATTTAGCCTCTTCCTTGGACAACCCAAAAGTAACCTTGCATACAGGTTTGCCCTTAAGATATCGTTTTTTGATACTCATAATAGCCCCTCTATTATTGGATAGGGGCAGGCCTTGTTTTTGCCTCCTTTGCGCCTATCCTGCTGACCCTTGGGCAATGAATCCCAAAAAATTCCCGATTTTCCTTCAGTTTGTATCCCCCCTGTAAATAGCCTCTTCTATACCCTCGTGCCTTCTCTTCCGTCTATATCTCCTCACCTGTCTCGTGATTTCCTTGGGGGTTACATGGTAGAGCCTCCTTCGCATTCTATTCTAATTGCTCGTGCCATAAAAATCCTAACATAAAAGAACAGTAGAAAACAAGAAGCTTAAAAATCAATGGGTTACAGTTGCCTATGGCGTGGCCCCCATGTCTACAATCTGCCGAACGCGCTGCTCAGGGGCGGCGAGGTACAAGCCGTCCCTTGCAGCAGAAGGTTATGGGATTCCTATATCCATTGAATTTTATTGATCGTAATATCATTCTCAATATCACCCGTGTTAGGGACACCTTCGGGCTCTATAAGAATTGCCTTATAACCTTCTCTGGATGTTGGTTTATGTTCCATCCCCTTAGGGATGACAATCATTTCCCCGCTACTAAGTTCAACCAACTTATCTCTGAAATGCATAACCATCTTGCCATCCAGAATTATGAAGGTTTCATCAGTATCGGGATGGCTATGCCAAATAAATTCGCCCTTAAACTTCACGATCTTGAACTCGTAATTGTTCATCTTGGCGATAATTCGTACGGAATAATCTTCATCCGGAAGTCTTGAAAACTTTTCCGCGAAGTTGATCATTGAAGGTGTCATTATTCTTCTCCTCACTAGTATTATACGGCCTAAAAGGCGTAATATTTTACGTCACTAGATCAAGGATATACCGAAAAAATAATAAAACAATAAGGGACACAGGAGTACATTTTGTGTTCACCACGCTCGCGTACACAGGACATGCACGAACACTCCCTTCATGACGCGCTTTCTGCCATCAGATTTTCCAGCAGAGGAAGATTGGATCGATCGGGCTTCAAGCTTCCGTACTGTATCTGTTTGGTTAGGGAAGTAACCCCCTCATTCAAAGGAGTCGGTACCCCAGCCTCTTTTGCCTTCTTAACGATAAGACCGTTCAAAAAGTCCACTTCACTGTACCGGCCCTTGAGGTGGTCCTGCAAGACAGAGTTGCGCGCTTCCTTGCCGATATGGGTAACAAGTGTTACAAGATTTTTCTTTAATACCTCATCAGTTGAGCCCATGAATTCTTCTGGGCTCAGACCGTATATAGCTTCGATGGTATATCCGAGGGTCGTACCCACCTCCGTGGCCTCTTGGCCAAGCTTAATGCAGAACTCGAAGACCTGTGGTATTTGGGTTGCCTCCCACTCGTAAAGGCCCAGGATGCCGATAGGCGCTTGCAGCATGCAGTTGGCGATTAGTTTTGTCCACTTGGCCCCCCATATGTTTGTGGTGGTTTGAGTCTTACCTACTGCACTGAGAATCTGGGCCAATTCCTCAAGGCGCGGGGTAATTCTACCATGAAGTTCACCCAAGCCAAACCATGTTCCTGTGTGCGCGGTGTTGCGCTTTACTTGGGCTGGCTCAAAAATCTCTGCGGAAAGCTCAACCACGCAACCGATATCACGTGTGAAACCAATGATCGGAGCGATCCATTCGTCATTGAGGCTATTCTGTAAAGATACCAGCACCCCATCGGGTTTCAGATAGGGTTTGATAAACTCTGCCATCCAACAGCTATCGTATGACTTTGCTGTGAGAAGAACGATGTCAAACTGATAGGTCAGGGTGCAAACATCGCAAAGGTGAAGGGTGTTAACTGGGGTGTGTACTTCTTCATCAGGCATGGTAACTTTCAATCCGCTAGCTTTCATAGCCTCTACGTGGGCCGGCCACTGGTCAATGAGCACCACATAGTATCCGGCTTTAGTGAGGTCTGCTCCAACGCTGCTTCCAATGGCACCCGTGCCCAGAACAGCAATCTTTTTGTCCATAGCACCTCCCCGATTCAATGGTTTTCGTTTGTTTGCAAAAGACATGAAGGCGGATTGAAAGAAGGTTATCCTAAAAGCATTTCTCTTAGCAAGGGAAAAGGCATGCCCCTGGCATGTGATAGTTGAGTATGTGTGTCTATGTGTTCTCGATCAAAGATTGATGAAATATACTCAGGTGTCCGAAAACAATCAGTTGACAGATCCATACCGCCTGGCACAAGACTCTCCGAAAATTCACTATCTCGTAAATGGAATGTACGTCGTACTCCAATCAGGGAAGTACCAAGGCGGTTAGAATCGGAAGGTCTAGTCATATTTTCCCAGTATAGTTGAAAGCCTTAGAGAAATCATGTACACAGATGGAGTCTCTTTATAGAAAAGGCGATACAGAAGCTTATGCCAAGAGTAACGATGAATTTCATTTTTATATAAGGAGGTGCCATGGAGAATGCTGTGGCCCCATCAAGCCAAAGGAAGAACTTAAGTTAAGGAGGGTCTAAAATGGAATTAAAAGAAACAGGGAAACCACGCAACGAGGGCTGGCAGCCGCTCAATTGGCTAGGAGAGGAAAAATTCCCAGTTCCTCAGAAACTCATCATTTTGAATGCTGCTCCGGGAGGCACAATCGCAAAGGAACAAAACCCGTACCTCCCAATAACACCTGAAGAGATCGTCAAGAATCACCTTGAGGCTTTTAACGCGGGGGCTTCTATCATTCACGTTCACGTGAGGGATGAAAACGGTTATCCGACAGAAGACCCGGAACTTTATAAACAGGTTATTTTGGAGATTAAGGCCAAGATCCCGGATGCTATCATTGATTGTAGTTTCGCATATCCAATGTCTGAGGACAAGGTTGAGGCTCGGCTGGAGCCCATTTGTAAACTGGACCTTCCTATCGAGCTTGGAACCATTTCTGGGGGCACTATGAACGTGATGGGAGGCGGAATTTACATAAACAGGGAGGATTATCTCAAAGCTGCTGTACAATACCTACAAGAAAGAAGGATAAAGCCGACGATTACTCTTTATAACGTAAAACAGATTGAGGACATGAAGAGATGGGCCATCAAGTCCGGTCTCGTTAAAAGGCCCTACTTGAACTTGAGCCTTGGCCTTTTTGGGGACCCTGCACGGAGTGATATTCTTCAAACGTGGCTCAAGTACTTGCCTGAGGAGTGCGATTGGGTCGCAGAAACGGCCGGCAGAAACTGGCTCCCAACGACCACTGAAGCAATCCTGAGCGGTTGTCGCATCGTCCGAGCCGGCATGGAAGACAGTATTTATATGTATCCCCACAAGGACGATCTCATTAAGAGTTCGGCTGAAGTTATCACCAAGGTAAGAACAATTGCGGAAGAGCTGGGCCACGAAATCGCTACTCCCAGCGAAGCTCGAAAAGTTTTGGGTTTAAAAAGGTAAGGCCGCGATCGCCTCATCTTCAAGCCTCCAGCTTTGCCGGTGGTGCATGTCTTTGGCCCTAAAATTACCATTCTAAGCCTCAAATCAAGGTGCGCTTGAAGGGATTGCGAGGAATATTCAGCTAGTTCCCTTGGCCCGACCCCTGTTACCTACTTCAGCAAAAACCTCATGATATTTCGCAATTCCTGATATGCCTGTTAATGCCCCAGATCGTAGCTCCTTGACCATAAAGACTTCAGCCGGTACATCATACTCAGATCTGATTCCAAGATTCACAGATGGAACAAATCCGAACCGTGGATAGTAATCAGGATGCCCCAATACAACAACTGCCTCATAACCGATCCGTTCACATTCCTTTAATCCTTCCTCCACTAACTTTGAGCCAATACCTTTGTTTTGCCAAACCGGCAGCACCGCCATTGGCGCAAGGCCAGCAATGGATATATTTGATCCCCTTTTCTCCAATTTAATGGGGCTAAAAAGTATATGGCCCACGAGTTCACCATTTTCCTCTGCAACTAGGGAAATCAAAGGGATGCCACTTTCTCTTAATGCATCAATAAGGTCTGCTTCGGCATGAGTATCAAAGGCTTCAATATTAATACGTCTTATTTCATTTTGGTCGTCTGGCTTTTCAGAGCGGATATTCATTTGTTATCCTTTTGTATAACGAAAAGCTCAGCGGCGAGCGGTAAGTTCTAAGTCCGCTGGAGCGGTTTCTTAGCCGTACTTCTTGTTTAGGGTTGGACGGCACTATGCGCAAACCATCTGGAAGCATCAACTTCAATGAATTAGGCAGAAGCACGCGGAACCTTCCAGTACCTCAATAGCAGGACCAGGCTGTAGATGCCATTAACGAACATGACCGTATCCTCATAAGCACCATACTTGGGAATCTGGATGAATGGTGGAAACGGAATCGCCCAGAAAAGCAGCAGGATGTAGATTATCTTATCGACCTGCGGCAGAGCAGTTGTCAGCAGAAGCAAGCCGAAAGCTGTCGTTGGGCATGGAAAGGTGCCGGGAAATATGAGATTTGTGAAACGATGACCGAGCCCGATACCAAACAAAGGGTAGCAAAATACCAACAGCATTAATGCCAAGGTAGAGTACTTCTGCCACCTGACTGCTGGGAGGGAAAAATGCATCTTTTCTCTGGACAGATCGACCGCAAATAGCAACGACACGATGATAAATATGGAACCGAAAAAATAGTTCCCGTAGCTATCGCCGGTAACATCCTTGGCAAGTATCAAGAAGAACACAATGCCGTTCCACGCGAATGCAATCGAGAGATACAGCCTTGCCAAAAAGTTTTGGACCCTGCCGGGTTTGAGAAAAAGCCACCCGGTGAGCAAAATCGCGACAATGTAGAAAAGTACCTGGACAGGCCAGATCCGAGCACCATAGGCCTCTATGATGCTCCACCATTCTTCTGCGGGTATCATTTTCAGCCTCCTCTTGCACTGTGTTTAAAAGATCTTGGGTAGTAACCGCCAAGGCACTTTTTGCATGTACTCCTCGTATTGACGGCCGAATTTCTGTAGCAGAAACTCCTCTTCCTTTAGGGCGGTCACCACGGTCAACGCTGAAAAGAGGAGCGAAGGTATGAGCATCCATACGATGCCCCACGAGAGGGCTACACCCAAATACATGAGGATCAAGCCTAGATACAGGGGATGACGCATTTTAGAGAACGGGCCGGTAGTGACGAGTCCCTCAACGTGCTGCGATTGTTCATGGGCCTGTTTGTGAGTCCTGTGGCAGTATGCGTGAAAGATCAAGCCACCGACGAAAACGGCCGCGCCAGCCAAGTTGGAATAAGGGGAAAAAGATATCCTGGCCCATGAGAGTATCTCACCCAAGATACCGATGGTGATTATAACAGGCCATTCAATCACCATTCGGAGGGTGGGCTTTGCGAGAAGATATCGATTCACGAGCGTCTCTCTTTTCATATACAGCTCGTAATATAACGTTGAATTGTTGAATATCCTATCTCCACTTCACCATCAACCTTCCCTTTCTATGCTGCCGACCAGATCATAGGTATGGGCATCAGTTATGTGAACTGGAACAATCTCTCCTACCACAGCCGATCCCTTATTTATCAACACCTGACCATCTACCTCCGGAGCCATGGTTGCTGTTCGGCCGTTCAGCAACAGATCTGTCTCAGGGTGTAATCCCTCAACCAGCACCGGTGCTGTTTTACCAACCAACGCTTTATTGAGCTCTCTGCAGTTTTCTGCCTGGATTTCCATGATCTCGTCAATCCTGTCCTTAACTACTTCGTGAGGTATGATATGTTTGAGCCTGGCAGCAGGGGTACCTTTCTCAGGGCTAAAGGGAAAGACACCCAGTCTCTCAAATTTGGCCTCTCTTATGAAATTGCGCAGCTCTCTAAATTGTACCTCGGTCTCTCCCGGAAAACCGATCATCAAGGTTGTCCGTAAGGCTATCCTTCTTGATCTCTTTCTTATCCTTTCTATCAATTGGGGTATTGATTCTGAGTTTAAAGGGCGTCCCATAGCCTCAAGAATAACTGGATTAACATGTTGAATGGGCACATCGAGGTATGGACAGAGCACCTCCTCAGAATCAATGAGCCCGAGAAGCCTTTCAGACAAATGATAAGGGTGGGTATAAAGGATTCTCAGCCATTTCAAACCGGATATGGTAAGAAGTTTTTCCAGGAGATCCTCAAGTGTGCACGGTGGATCAAGATCATGGCCGAACCAGGATGTATCCTGGGCCACGAGATTAATTTCTCTAACGCCCCTTTCAACCATCTTTTTTGCCTCAATGAAGAGAGACTCCGCGGTCCTGCTCCGAAAAGGTCCCCTCAGGGAAGGGATAATACAAAAGGAACAGCGGTGTGAGCACCCTTCGGCAATCTTGAGATAGGCAGAATAAAATGGTGTTGTCTGGAGCCTGGGTGCCTTGTGATCGGCTAGGAAGTGTGGTCTGTCTAGAAAAATAATCGGGTAGTTACCCCTGTGAGCTCTTAAGACCTCAGGTATCCTGTAGATCTGACCTGTGCCAAGCCAGCCGTCAACCTCCGGTATCTCTCTGAGTAGTTTTCGTCCATATCTCTGCACAAAGCAGCCTACCACCAAAAGGGTCCTCAAATGCCCGTTGTCTTTTAAGCTGGCAAGCTCAAGTATGGTGTCTATGCTCTCCTCAACCGCTCCTCTTATAAAGGCACAAGTATTTACAATGCCTATCTCGGCATCCAACGGGGCATCTGCTATGTCATAGCCTTCCTCTTTAATAAGACCAAGTATATATTCACTGTCTACCAGATTTTTTACGCATCCCAGGTTGACAAAAAATACCTGTGCCATAGAGGTTTATCCTTTGTGGGCGCTCACCAGTCAGCATTTAGCTTCTTAGGGTCTGGTATTCTGCCAACAGGTTAAAGTTGACGGCTGATACCTGACTGCTAGATGCTTACCATCGTTGTTGTGTTTGCAGGCTTGAATCCTTCCATCTCCTTAGCATGTCTACTGTATAGGCACCTCTAAAACCATCCATCACCTTTTGAAAAGGGTGCGAGGCTGCAATTTTTTTGGAAATGAGCGAAACTGAAGGCGAATCACAATCAATATAATAGGTTGGCGTAAGGTATATGGATAGGTCTTCCATACCGGGTAATCTTTATCATGACTTTTAGGTGGCTTTTGATAGACGTTTGATGATGGTTTGGGTGAAGTTCTTAAAGAATAGAAGTTGAATGGATTCAGATAATCTGTTCAAAAGAGTAGAACTGAACTTGAGTAAGATACAATCATTTTTGCTAATAATGGTAGCTGAGCGGGCTTCACCGGTCAGATAGGCCATCTCTCCAAAAACGACACCCTTGTCTAGGCTGGCAACATCTTTGTTTCCCTTTCGGACTAAGACCTGGCCGCTGATCAGAATATAGAAGGAATCATCTATCTCTCCCTCTTGGATAATGGCCTTACCCTTCTCAAACTTGATTAGATTACATGCAGAAAAGATTTGGTTAATCTGCCTTTCGGTAAAATTATTAAAAAAGGGTAGGCTTTTGATATAGCTTAGCAATTCGCTGTCATGGGTTTCTCTTGGTGTATCCTTTAGGTTACGTAAGGCCAGCCTCAGGTCATAGGCGAAGTCGATACTGCTCTGATAACGTTTAGATGGGTTCTTGGCCAGGGCCTTGCTCAGGATCTGTCCAATGATCTTTGGTAGCCCTGGTCTTGATTCCAGGATGTCAGGAGGGTCTTCATTAACAATTCTATACATGATGGAGTAGTCACTTTCCCCACCAAATGCCTCTTTACCGGTTAGGAGTTCATAGAGGACTGAGCCAAGGGAAAAGAGATCGCTGTTCTCTTTTATACGCTCCTCTTTGACTTGTTCCGGAGACATATAACTGGGTGAACCAAATAGACCTTTGACAAGGGTTGAGTGACCCCTTTTAATATAGGCGATACTAAAATCGGTTATCTTTACCTGGCCTGCTGAGTTAAGCATGATGTTAGAGGGTTTTATATCCCTGTGGATTACCTCATTTTGGTGGGCATATTCTAGGCCTTTACACACGCTGAAAACACTCTTTAGCACCTTTTCGAGAGGCAAAAGATTATTAGGGTCACAGAATTTCTCTAATGTGGAACCATCTATATATTCCATGGTAATATAGCAAAAATCTTGATGTAGACCGGCATCGTATATAGTTACAATATTTGGGTGCATAAGGCTTCCTGCTGATTGTGCCTCAACAAAGAATCTCTTCTGGTACTGTTCGAGTTCCCCAGAACCTATGTTATCAGGGAGACGATAAGTCTTAACGGCCACTTGGCGTTCTATATAAGGGTCTCGGCCAAGATACACGGCTCCCTTGCTACCCTGACCTACCTTTTTCAGAATCTCGTAGCGACCAATAGTCCTTTTATTTTTTTGACCCGCCATAAATCAGTGTGAAGCCCTTTCGTATAGTTCGTTGTCCGTTGTATATCCGTACACATGCCGTCAGCAAACGGCCAACAGTGGCCCTTTCAGGCAGTTTAGCCCTTAGTGTTTATTCACTTGTATTATAACCAAACATCCTCTTTATATCAAGCTGATTAACAGTATCTGTCAATGTTTCACTCATTACTTGATCCGCCTGAATGAGCCCGAAGACTCTAATCTTTTCACCTTCGCCCCTGAATTCCCTGATCAAGACATCTCCGTCTTGAATAAACTCAGCCTCATACAGTATCCTGGCAACCCATCTTTGACCAGATAGATCCAGAACAAAACCATGAAGTTTGATAACCAGCTCTGGGGTGCCCGGTTTTCGCTCAGGTAACAATCTTAATCCCATATTTTCTAAATAGATCGAAAAGGCATTTTTGAAAAGGGATTCAGCCTCATAAACCCCAACAAGGGATTCGTCCTTTTTCCCTTTTGATACGATAAAGTTAATATTCCCACTAAAATCTTTATATATCTCCTTTGCCCCTTGGCCAATAATATCCTTATCAGACCTCGTGTCAGTAAACACGAAATAGATCTCTCTCCCCTCCAAGATGTTTGATTCTGCCATGGTTCTGTACGTAACATTCATGCTGGGAAGAGTGGCACATGCAACAAAGAAGCCCAGAGATAGAAAAAGAACAAATTTACCATAAGAAAGAAATGCCCTCATAAATGCCCCCCTTTTTACAAATAACAGGTTATTATTCAGCCAGAAGACAGCAATTGCAATTGTAATTTTCAATTGTCAATTTTCAATTGTTTGTGCCTTGCCCCGCCCCGTTTCGGATCGGGACTGCAGTGGGTACCTGAACAGTTACAATAATAGATAATAGACAATTGGCGTGAGTTATTCTATTAACAAAGTATTAGAGAAAACCTTATTCTGTCAAGAAAAAGTGATCCAAGGGAGAGAAGATATCTATCGCAGGATACAGGATAAAGACAGGGATCTTTTTGATCACGCATGGAAGGTTACCAGGGAAAACCATGGAGACGATTTCACATTCTACCTTCCAGGTATGATCAGGTATGGGAATATGAGGGGCCTTTATCCTGCTCTATCATTAACCGGGGATAGGTGCCAGTTACTGTGTGAGCACTGTAAGGGATTACTCCTAAAACCTATGATCAAGGCAACAAGTCCAGAAGCCCTTATAGAAAAATGTGTTAATCTGGCGCATTCAGGTCGTTCAGGGGTTCTTTTGAGTGGCGGATCGGACCTTGAAGGAAGATTGCCCTGGAAGAAATTCTATGCGGGTATATCCAGAATAAGGTCTGATACAAATCTATTTATATCTGCACATAGCGGTTTCTTGGATTTGAGCACAGGGACCAGGCTCAAAGAGGCAGGTGTGGCTCAGGCCTTGATCGATATAATGGGCGATGATGAAACTGCAAAAAGGATCTACCATCTTGATGGACTTCAAAAGGTGATAATATCGTTGGAGAGTCTCTTCAAATCAGGCCTTGATGTTGTGCCTCATATCGTGGCTGGTCTCATGTATGGTAAAATACATGGTGAATATAATGCCTTGCGTATCATAAGCGATTTTCAACCTTCTGCCTTGGTGATTGTTGTTTTCACTCCACTAAAGGGTACACCAATGTCAGCTATCTCACCTCCTTCCCCGATAGAGATTGCACGGTTGATTGCCAGGGCAAGATTGATGATGCCCCATACTCCGATATCTCTTGGCTGTGAGAGACCGAGAAATAGGGAAGGACAGTTAATGGAAGAGCTAGCCATACATGCAGGCGCCACAAGAATGGCTGTTTGGTCAACAAAGACCGTAGATAGGGTCCTGGATCTCGGACTGAAGCCCCTGTTTCAACCCACATGCTGCTCTGTTCCATATAGGGAAGATTTTGGCAAAAAGCTCAGCATTCCCGTGTAGCCTGGTAAAATCTAGTGGTCCTTCAGTTCCGAAGCTCCTGCCCTGGTCTTTTCTGCGACCTATCTAAAGGTTACTTTTATCCCCACTTCCGACTTGTTCGGGTTTGCCCAACAGATACTAAGGAGCGCAGTATATTGTCTACATTTCTGCGGGCCATGGGACTTTTCTTTCGTTCCGAGCCTCCCGGCCTGGTCTTTTCAGTGACTTATCCATGGGGGAGTTTTGCCCCCTCCGCATTCTCCGCCT
>Ga0209427_10002587_pt1 | contig 21281 bp, 18 predicted proteins | sample DeeMarSWOR136_30_FD_187465 | JGI IMG/M metagenome (GOLD analysis project Ga0209427, IMG submission 187465) | Marine sediment microbial communities from White Oak River estuary, North Carolina - WOR-1-36_30 (SPAdes) (version 2) | ecosystem: Environmental > Aquatic > Marine > Intertidal zone >...
TCAAACGTGAGCCAATTATCAGCTCAGGGCACAGGATGTGCGCAGGGTGCGCAGCGCCGCCTGTGATCAAGCTAATGGGCATGGCTCTCCGCGGACCCACCATTATCTGCAATAACACCGGTTGTCTTGAAGTTGCAACGACAATCTATCCGTACACAGCGTGGAAGGTTCCATGGATCCACGTTGCCTTTGAAAACGCAGCCGCGGTGGCATCTGGTGCTATAGAAGCAATCAACGCGATGCGTGAAAAAGGCCGTTACAAACATGAACATGTTGACGTGATTGCCTTGGGTGGAGATGGTTCATCCTTTGATATCGGATTTGGAGCCATCAGTGGGGCGCTGGAACGAGGTCATGACTTCGTCTATATGTGCTATGACAATGGTGCGTACCAAAACACAGGAATTCAACGGTCAGGAGCTACATTCCCAGGTCAGGAGACCACTACCTCATGGGCAGGTGATGCAATTCCAGGTAAGCTCGAGCGTAAAAAGCCACTCGCTGAAATTGTCGCTGCTCATAGGATTCCGTATGTCGCAACTTCAGAGCCCTACAACTACCGCGACTTCATCACAAAGTTCAGAAAAGCTCTGGAGGTAGAAGGGTCCGCATTCGTGCACGCATTCTCACCCTGTCCGAGGGGCTGGCGATCACCCTCAGGTGACAGTATCTCGCTGTCCAAACTGGCTGTGGAAACAGGGCTTCATCCGCTCTATGAGGTCATTGATGGTGAAGAATGGATTATGTCGGGACCTAGCAAGCGAGCAGCGGAAGCAGGTCTGAAGCCTGTTGACGAGTACTTCAAGACACAAGGTCAGTTTAAGCATCTCTTCAGACCGGAATGGGAAGACTTCAGAAAGAGAATCCAGGAACAGGTCAACCACGACTGGGATCTCTTGAAGAAGCGCTGCGGTGTTGAATAAATAAACTAGAAACTGGAGCTATAAAGCTCCAGTTGATTCTTCTTTTTCTTCTGGATTTTTTGGATAGAGGATTGCTTCTTTCAGTTTAACAAGTGTGCGAGTCGTCTGAGTGAGACCAGTATAAACCAGGATAGGATATTCCTTTGCTAGATGAAATCGAAGTGGAAACGAAAAATTGGATTGTAATAGACTCAGAATCTCGACCATAGATTGCTCTAACTGGACGGAGTCTGACTCAAGTATATTCTCAGTCCATCCATCAGTGAAAAGATGCAGGTCAATGATTACATACACAAAAAAATAGAATGCGATATAAAGAATGCCAATAATGGGCAAAATGGCAAGTTCTACTAAGAAACTAATTGTCGAAAAGAAATAAGCCCCAAGGAACAAAATGACAGAGGTCACTAGAAAAAGGATTGAGCATGGACGAAGATCTTGATTCATTTCATTAATTTCTGACTTGACCTCACACACGAGATCAGATGACCATAAGATTTGACCAGTAGTTGCTTTGACGAACCTGAGGAATTCTCGCTTTTTCATTCCCAGATCGTATTCCGAATATACCAACCTTTCAAGATAGGGTGCAGATGACTCTAACTCATCTGGGGGAACAATTCTTGCGTCTAGATACATGATTGCTTCAGAAATGGTATTTTGAGATAGTCCTTGGAAACTATGTCGTTTCAAGTCTGATCACCATGCATTTCTACACAATCAAAGCCCGGATATCTTAAACTTCTTTTTGTCGATGGATATATCTAGAGGAGAACTAGACATTGTCAGTTTATTCGAGGTGCTCTCACATGAAAGCAATAATGTACGATCTCAAAATCAACAAGGTCATCAGAAAGAAGATGAAACTCGCTGGTAAGTACGCCATGATAAAGTATCGAGAAGACTGGCCTAAGCCAACCATAAAGCATCCACGACAGGTAATTGTTAGACCTATCATATCAGGCATATGCGCATCAGATGTTAACCAAATAGATGTCAATCTTTCTTATTCAGCTACTATTCTTGCGAGAAAAGACAATCCATTTCCTCTAGGTCACGAAGTTGTAGGTGTTGTGGAAGAAGTTGGGAGTGAGGTTGAAGGACTCCAAGTTGGCGATAAAGTGGGGCACTCTCCAGTGGTTTCTTGTGAGTGCTATGGTTTTGAATACTGTGAGAGTTGTAGAGATGGTAGACCTGAAACATGTCAAGCAATTGTTGGAATTGGGGACAACTCTGACCGAGAGGAGGCATATGGAGGACGTTTGAATTTTGGAGGGTTTGGTAGTGGTACCTTTAGTGAATACTTTGTTACATTTGCAGGTCAACTGCAGAAAGTACCAAAAGGCATTCCTGAAGATGCCGCTCTCATTGCAGAACCTCTAGCAGTGGCGATTCATGCTGTAAGCCAGAAGCAGCCTTCAGATGATGATACAGTTATTGTCCTTGGGGCGGGAATTATTGGGTTATTGACTGTCAAGGCAATCAGAGGGCTCGGGTCGAAGTGTAAGATAATTGTCATAGCTAGGTATCCATTTCAAGAGGAAGCCGCCAAGCGGCTCGGTGCAGATGAAGTGATATCTGAGAGAAGGAGAGACGAGCTCTTTCAAAAGGTCGCAGACATTACGGGTGGACATCTATTAAAACCTGCAATTGGCAACAAGATACTCTATGGAGGAAGTGGACCAGATATTGTCTTTGATTGTGTTGGAACAGATTCAACACTGGATGACTCGCTACGTCTTGTTAGGAATAATGGGACTCTTGTACTAGTTGGTATGAGTTTTGGAGTTACAAAGAAGACTGACTGGGTATTAGCGGTTTACAAACAAGTACACATTATAGGTTCAATGATGCATGGCATAGAATATCGTGATGGAAAGTCGATTGACAGCATGGAACTGGCTTTCGAGCTGATTGAGAGAAATCATCCTTTACTTGCAGGGCTTGTTACACACAAGTATGGCATTGATGAGTACAAGACTGCTTTTTCTGTGGCTTCAAAAAAGGGAACGAACAATGCAATTAAAGTCGCATTTGAATTCAAGCAGGACTAGAATCCAAGTAGTGCATGAAGACCTCCCATAAGCATCTCATATAGTGTTTCTCCAAAAGCGAAGAGGAGAAAAATCGTTATCCAGATATAGATGCCCATTGCAGCATGTCTAAACCTCGAGCGTTTCCTCGAGAATTTGTGTGCCACTTTTTTCAGTTCATCAACCCGATTCTTATAGTACAGTGAGAGGCCATTATTCGTGATGGACAGAACATCTTGATTCTCATCTATTAAACCAGACCGCTTTGCAATTTGGACATGTTTTGAAATCCCCTTTTTCTCAAGATTTCTAAATCCGAGTACAGCTTGTACATCGAAGTACCTATAGCCAATGGTAATTCCCTTGATGAATGCTTGATTGAGATTCTCTTTTGTATCAGGACCTCTTGCAAGTCGGGCCAGCAGCCATGCTGTAATGAGATCATCGTAGGTATCAGCCGCAGCTAGATGGATTGTATCAACACTCAAATCATCTCCAGCCTGTAGTATCTCTCGTAGAGCTTCGATACCCTCCCAGACAATCACTATGGCTATGAGAAGTGCAACGATGGAATCAATCACATAGATTTGAAACTCTGCGAAGAAAAGCCCAATCAAAACGCCTGCACCAATTCTGATATGTGTCTGGTCTTCCTTGGCATCGCTTACAAGCGCGAGATTACCAGACATACGACCGACTAGAGTCTTGTACCTAATGAGACCGTAAGTCATTGCAATTGACAACGCTGTGACAACATAGCCCCAGAATGTCACATTTATTTCTTCAGCAGTTATCAATCTCAAGATTGCATTGTACCCAAGTAGCGACCCTGAGATTAGCATGAAAACCATTATAGCAATCGCACCTAGACGGTCACGTTCATACTTCAGACTAAGAGCAATAATTCCCACAACCACTAAATCAGTAAGATTCTCGAGACCGTCATTCATCATAGCTCGGCTACCAATACTGAAACCAATCCAGAGCTTGAGAGTCACGAATAAAATCAGGACAAAGGCTGAAGAGATAATGACCCATTTCTTTTGGAGAAATCGGTTCATCCAATAGCCTTCGTGTAGCACCTGCTTTCTTGATTGTTTAAGGATATTGATTCCTAACTGAGAGAGACTAAACCCGTCTTGTGCTTGGATTATTAATTCCTCATTAAAGCCATGTTGAAGGACTTCATCAACATCCACTGGCGATACTGTCATTCTACCTAGACGCACAACAAACATTGACTCAAGATGATCATAGAGTACCGTTTTTGTGCTATAGCCCTCATATATTGAGCAAAGTACTGCATAGAGCAAGGTATCTGCTGGGTCCCCACGCATTATTGTAGAGATTTTTCGATCGTGTTTTACGTAACGTATCTCCTGTTCACTAAGATTCCAGAGTTCATTAACAGATCCGGCTCTCTGCATCCACGCATCCCACACATAAGAGTTAGTTTTATCTAACTTTTGAGAACATATAAACTTGACTAACTTTTTGTGCCTGCATCAGGAGAACTTATGATGAACTGAGTAATCTAATACTCAGGGGACAGAGATGATTTTTGATATTGGTCGACCATTAATCATGGCACATCGTGGAGAGTCGGGTAATACTCCAGAGAATACGATTCTAGCTCTTGAGGCAGCAGTAGACATCGGCGTCGATGTACTGGAGTCTGATATCCGTTTCACAAAGGACAATGTTCCAATCCTCTATCATGATGAAGACCTAGTTCGCATAACTGGAAAGGACGAGAAAGTACGAAAGAAGACCTTGGATGAGTTATTACAATTCGACTTGGGCTATAACTTCACGACGGATGCTGGACGTACCTATCCATTTCGCGGAAGAGGTTTGACAGTCGTCACACTAGAAGAGGCACTCAAAAGATTCCCCAACACCATCCTCAACCTAGACATCAAGGACACGTTCAAAGAGGCACCTGATGAATTAGCACGAATCTTGTTGGAGAATCAGAGAACAGAGAAGATTATGATTGCCTCATTTCATCCTCAAAAGCTTAAGAGGTTCAGAAAGAAGGCTCCAACGATACCCACATCTGCTCATCCCAATGAAGTCCGTAACTTTGTGATTGGAACTATGATGAAGTCAATGAGATTCTTTGTGCGGTCAGTGAAGTATAAGGCGTTCCAAGTTCCTGAGTATTACGGTTCACTCCATGTTGTAACCCCTAATTTTGTAGCGGCTGCACATACGAGAGATATAGCAGTTCATGTCTGGACAATCAATGATCGAGAGTCTATGGAACGTCTGATTGATATGGAGGTGAATGGCATCTTCACTGACTATCCATCTGTTCTCAGAGAGATTCTTGAAGATCGAGGATATCTCTGATATGAGGACAGCTCTACTAGAATGAAATCAGCCGAAATAGCTTAATATGTACAGGTCGTCAGGTCGGTTTGATAGTCCAGGGACTTAGGACCGCGGGCTAAAGAACGACTGAATTTGGAAGAATGTGCAATGACCTGTCCAGAGTATGATGCGGCCGAAGGAAAATGCGGTGTTGACGGTTTCAAGTTCTATACAGGGATGCAAAAGCCCTGCGAGACTCCTGGTATAACCAAGGACAAGTGTCCTAGGTTTGCGATGTCAGGGTAGCAACTGTCAAGCGTTTCTTTTTGCATTAAGCGGTTGGGCAGCAATAGCTGCCCACTACAGTTCTTTCGGTTCTCTATCTTATTTTACTCCTATCCAGAGTATATCGAGTCACTCTTATGCACCCTATAAAAGAGGTAACAATAGTTAATATCATATTCTGATTTTACAATGGCACCAGGAGGAGATGAATTTTGAGTAAAAAAGTGAGTATACTTCAAGTAGTAAACATACTTGCGATTGTCATAACTATAGTAGTCAATGCCATTGCAGAAATCATTCCAGTGAATGGTGTGACCTCCAAAGATGTGTCAGATTCCTACCCTAGTCTGTTTACACCTCCAGGCTATGTCTTTTCAATATGGAGCGTCATCTATACGTTATTGATTGTCTTTATGATCTATCAAGTTCGTCCAAGTCAAAGAGAAGCAGCGTATCTCAAGCCTACTGCGCTGTTCTTTGTACTTGGTGGTTTTATAAATACATCATGGCTTATCCTATTCCACTATTCCTATGGACAACCAGGTATCTATTTATTCACACCGATTCTGATAGGATTGTTCCTTGTTCTAATGCTTTATACCTATGTCAAGCTGGAGATTGGTGCTGTCAAGGTGCTAACAAGCCAGAAGATTGCAGTACATCTGCCTATTAGCGTATACGCTGGTTGGGTATCTTTAGCTGTGATAGCAAATATCGCCTCAGTCCTCAATGTAATAATTCCAGGGATTCCTCAGCCTACACAGGAGCTTTGGACAGCGTTGGTGATCATTGTGGCATTACTCATCACAATGCTTATGCTTGTGATTCGACGGGATGCAGCATATGGATTAGTTGTTGTCTGGGCGACGACTGGAATTGCGACCATTCAGAGCGCGACACCCATCATCTTTTTTGCATCAATGGGCTCAGCTTTGGTCATCATCCTAGCAATCCTGCTACTACCACTAATCACAAGAAAGGGCTTTCGTAAGTTCTATCTTCTTGATGATGAGTGAGTGATTGAATCTTCAAGCAATGGGGCAGCTCCGGCTGCCCATCACGATATTTTCCTATCAACACCTTAAATCATTTCAAAGAACATTTTTGTTCATTTGTTCGTTAAATTGATAAAGAAAGAAGCTTGAATACTGGGAAATATATGGCAAGGAGGATAGAGCTTGAAGAAGGCACTATCAAATTTAGTAATGGGAGTTTTGATCATTTTACTGCTCTCAACAGTGTCAATTAGTCATACTCCAGAAGTCGTCGAGTATAGCGTTGAAAGGACAAGTAGTCCAATTCTGGCAGGTATTGTCTGGTCAGAAAATTTCGATGACGAGGATTTCAGTGATTGGATGATTTTTGAGATAAACTGGACTCTACCTGATGGCGTTGTGAATTTCACAATCGATCCTGCAGATTTGTATAATGTCAGTGATGGTGTGCTGAGGGCCATTGGACCAGAATGGAACTTCGCGATGCGCGAGAACTCGGTTGCATATGGTACTTGGAGCTTTGACATAGACATCCAGCGTCCGGATGATATCAACCGATTCGGGGTAGGCTTGACGGGTGAGAACTACAGTGACCATTGGCTTCCTCCAACTGGGAGCAGCAATGCATACTTGATTAGTATTTTAATTCCAAATGAAGGACCATCGGGAGATATTCGCTTGGCAAGGAATGAATATCCTGGTACAACGAACATTGTTGCTTCTTATTATGTGGAAAACATACGCGGATGGAAAAACTTCATTGTGACACGCGAGTTTGATCGAGAAGGATATTTCCATATCTACATGGACGGAATTCTGATTATCAGTGCAGTAGACACCTATCATACCACTTCGGAGTATTTCACCGTCTTTGGTATGGCAAATCATGCAATCGACAACATCACGGTGAGCGACACCATAGACTATGACGCAGCTCCACCAGACTGGGAGCCAAAAATACCAAATCTACAAATCACTGAGGGAGAATCGTTCTATTACGATGCAAACGCAACAGACTTCTCAGGGATTGACAAGTGGTGGATAGATGATACAGAGAACTTCACCATTGATGAAGATGGAGTAATCACTAGTACCCACAATTTAGCAGTGGGAGAATACATTACAACTGTGTGGGTCAATGACACATTGGGATACATGAGTGGAGATGCATTCAGCCTAATCGTAAATCCTGCTACTCCTACAACAACCAGTCCACCGACTACACCAACCCCAACCCCGGTAGATGGACCCATTCCGCCAATCCCAATGGAATTGATTGTTGCCGTCACAGGAGTTGCTGTGGTAGTTATCCTTGTACTCGTGATTTGGAGAATAAGAAAATAAAGACGAACAAGTATGTCTAACTAACAAGCGAGTAACAGATTCATCAAAGGTCACACTATTGTTAAGAGCAACAGTTATCAGTTCTAGTGAGTCGGAAACGATTGTTTTGTGGTGAATGATGTGGTTAAAGCCTATATCCTGATCAAAGCCGCAGTGGGACAAGAAGACGCAGTCCTAAAAGATATGCTAGCACTCTCAGTCACAGAGGAGGCACACAAAGTCTTTGGACCCTATGATATAGTAGCTGAGGTTCGAGGGCGTGATATGGAAACATTAGTCGAAATCATCACAGAGAAGGTCAGAAAAATAAAGGGCATCGAGGACACCCAGTCAATTCTCGTTATAGACTCAGAGATTGATATGACTGCTACAAGTCTTGGGACTTAGAGGAATTCTTTACATCGCATATTTTCTTTTATGCAATGAACGAACTAGGGGTAGGTGGGATTATATTTTCGGAGGCACCTGATTCCTATGAAGACCCTTTCAAGAAAACCATTCTTGCTTATGTTAAAAGATGAGTCTGGAGAAGTTAACGCAGTCAAGCTAGATCCTGACTTGGTCAATAGTGATAATGCAATCATCGTATTGGATGAAGTCAATGACGCATGTTGGGCATGGGTTGGTCGTAATGTAAGTATGCCAACACGAATGCATGCACTAAGAATTGCCAGAGGGTTGCAGAAGTCTGGATACCAAGTAGGAATAACCACTATTGGTCTAGCGGCTTCTAGATTTGTTGAAATGATGGAAAAAGATGACTCGAATCAAGAAGTTGCAGACAACATTGTAGAGTTTCGAAGCGTCTTAGAGGGCAGGTGGTCTTTTGATGATGGTGTGCTTGCCTATAAGGGAGAACCAAAGACCACTGAACCGATTGCTGGAGCTCCTAAGAAGAAGATATTGCCAGAGCCAGAACCTACTAGACCAACGCTGAAACCAACTCCAGAACCTATCGTAGAAGTACCTAAACCCAAGCCAGAGCCAACACCAACAGTTATCGCAGAAACAGTTGAAGATGCTCCTCCACCAGCACCTTCAGTGTCTCTTGCAGAAAAGAAGATGGCATATCTAATGCTCTCTGTAACACGGAATTCCGATCTTGTCTATACTGAACGCTTTGAGCGTGGTGGCAAGTCTGGTCTCAAGATTGAATCTCCAGGAGTTATGGTACTCGAGGCAGTACTCGATGGTAACGAGCTAACAATCACGCCTGGAGACTTTGGAGACTCAGATATAGCTCGAAAGATAAAATCTGAATACGAGGGTTTAGCTAGTAAATTGTGATAGTTCACACCAATGAAACAGGAGGATGAATTTGTCCTCCTGTTTGTTTCTATACTTCATCCAATTTACGGTACCAATATGTGTATAGATGTTGGAAACCTAGTTTATCATAGAGCTTCAGAGCAGGAAGGTTTTCAGATTCCACTTGGAGATATGCAGAACGAGCTCCTCTTTGATGCCCCCAGTTTGCTAGAGCTGTATTTACTGAGAGTGCAACTCCACGTCCACGGAAAGACGGATGACTGGCAATATTAAACAGACCCAACCATTTGCCCTCGACTACACCAAAACCAACACCCGCCAGTTCTCGATCAATCTTCGCGAGTGCAAAGGCTTTTGGTAATGTAGTACGCTTCATCAAGTTCTTTCTAGTTTCCATTGTTGATGAATCGTATCCAGAAGCTTCGGTATAGACAGACATCCAGCCATCTGAAACATCATTGGAAACCATAACATCAATCGGTGTTTCCTTCTGTATGAGATGGTTGATTGCAGCAGTGTGAACTTCTACTTGCAGTCCTACTATGAACCCGCGCTCGGAGAGATCCCTGTCAAGTTCAATAGGCTTACTGGTTTCAGTCATTTGAAATCGCGGTTTGAAACCTCTGTCTTTATAGAAGGAAATCGCCTTTTCAATTGAATCTTCAAGGGGCGGGGGTGGAGGTCCAATAGGAAGAACACTGTTAGCACGACGGGTTATGCCACCATTTGCCCGCAGTAGCCATCCACCAAGGCGCTCAGTTTCTTCTGCCACCCAAGCATTGGAGGCAACTTGTTCTAGTTCAATGATTTGTGATTGGTCTATCAAGACACAATGCCCCCTAATGTTTGCAAATCATTGTCTTGTATATCACATAACCCCCAAATAATTCAAACGATTCATATTGAGCAAATGTTTTGAGATGATGTTCAACACACAAGGCGATGTCAAGTGACCGATGATGCGTATGATGCAATATTAATCAGTGAAACTCATTGGGATAGAGCGTGGTATCAGACGTTTCAACAGTTCAGACTGCGTTTGGTGAAACTGGTTGATAATCTTATGAACATAATTGAAACCGACCCAAGATTCACTCATTTCACCTTTGACGGTCAGACAGTAGTTCTAGAGGACTATCTTGAAATCAAACCTGAAGAACGGGAACGTCTTACGCAACACATACAGGATGGTCGAATTCTAATTGGTCCTTGGTATGTCTTGCCAGATGTCTTTCTAGTTTCTGGTGAGGCGCTTATCAGGAACCTTTTGATAGGGAAATCTGTGGCAGAGGAATTTGGACCTATTATGAATGTAGGCTATATTCCAGATCCATTTGGCCATGTCAGTCAGCTTCCTCAAATACTAACTCAATTCCGATGTGATTCAGTGATTTTTGCAAGAGGAGGAGGAGACCAGATAAATCAACTTGGATCAGAGTTTATCTGGGAGGCTGGAGGAGGAAGTGAAGTTCTTGCTCATTGGCTTCCCTTGTCGTATGGAAACGCAGCAAAACTCCCAATAGAAGTAGATGACGCCGTATCTATGTTAGAGGATGTTGTTCACAAACTTCGACCTTGGTCAAGGGTAGGAACTGTGTTGCTAATGAATGGATCAGACCATGATGAGCCGCAGGCACATGTTCCAGAAGTGATTGATGTTTACAACTCAAAGAATGAAGGGACCATCAAGATGGGAACATTGCCACAGTTCATCGATAATATCAGAGAGAAACGGCATGAATTAAAACGCTACAAGGGTGAATTTAGAGGGTCAAAGTTCCAGAATTTGTTGAGTGGCGTATATTCAACACGAGTCTATCTGAAGCAAATGAACGAGTACTTACAGAGATTCTTAGAACGGTATGTAGAGCCATTCTCAGTAGTTGCTCTGTTAAATGGCACCGAATACCCACTCCATCAGCTAAGAATGGCATGGAAATATCTTCTAAGAAATCACCCTCATGATGATATTTGTGGCTGTAGTATTGATGCGGTTCATGAGGACATGGTCCATAGATTCAGATGGGTGAATGAAATCACTGAACCAATATTGGAAAAGGCGTTGGATGAAATCAAACAGAGAATTGTTTCTGAGAAACCTGGTATTCTTGTAGTAAATCCATCTCCACACTTAAGGTCAAATGTCGCCATTGTAGAGTTCCCACTATCAGATGTTCAGTTTAGCAGACTAGCAGAGATTGAATTAGGAGTTCTAGGATTCAATCCATCTACTCCTCTTGAAGCTGCGAAAAATGAGGTTCACATAGATTTTGTCAGGAAACATGGATTCGACCCTCAACCAGCCAATGTGCGAGAAATAACAACATCGCATGGGAAATTGACAGAGTATGAGTTTGACTTCTCTGCCTTAGCAATGTTGTTCCCGCAGATGAGAAGAGAACTAGGACACATGTCAACCGCCTATAGAATTCGTGTGAACTCTGATAACAAGATAGTAGAAGTTTGGGCACGAAAGCACTATGCAGATGATATCATGAAAGGATTTCATTCTCTAACCAATGAAATGGGGCAAATAGTCCCTGTACAGGTACTTGACGTGAGCTCAAAAAGAGACCCATTATCTAGACTTGCACCGGATAGAGAGAACTTTCTGACATTAGCATTCACAGCTGATGACATAGGCGGATTGGGTTTCAAGAGATATGACTTGAACATCACTGAAAATGCTCCAGATAATCCGGTAGCAGGGGTAGTGAAATGTAATGAAACTAGTCTAGAGAATAATCTAATCAAAGTTGAGATGGCTCAGAACGGAACAATATCAATGACTGACAAGGAGTCTGGGGAAGAATATAGAGGCTTGATTGAGTTTGAGGACTCTGAAGATATTGGAGATTCTTACGACTATTGCCCGGCTCTAAATCATCAGAGTATCAGATATGCTAACATTTCAGTATCGAGTGAAACGGGGCATGTAGGTCCTCTTGTTGGTTCACTCATAGCAACAGGAGAATTAGAAATCCCTCAGGCTGCTTCGAAGGACTATCTAGGGAGGACTGATGAAACTGTTACATGCCAGTTCACAACAGAGGTTTCATTGTTTGTGGACAGTCCAACGGTTCATGTCAGTATCGAGTTTGAGAACCTTGCAGAGGATCATAGACTACGGGTGTTGTTTCCAACTGGAACAAAAGCCGCCACCTGCGTAGCAGATTCAGCATTTGATATGATTGAGAGACCTATTAGACCAAGAGAGGGAAAGGACTGGTTCCAACCTGTTGCACCCACTTATCCGATGAGGAGCTTTGTTAGTCTTTCATCGAAGAAACGTGCGTTAGCCATAGCTACAAAGGGTTTCATAGAGTTCGAGGTACTAGAGGAAGCAGGTGGAACTATTGCAGTGACTCTTCTACGGTCAGTTGGTTGGTTATCCAAGACCAACCTAACGACAAGAAATGGAGGAGCCGGACCTTACCTAGAAACCCCTGGAGCTCAATGCTTAGGTACACAGATGTTTGAACTCTCCATCACACCTCATGTTGGTAACTGGAGAAAAGCTGGAGTCCATAGACATGTGGAGGAATACCTCAATCCTCTTGTAGCTCGATTTACTCCTCCAAGTGAGTCAGCGAGTAGCAATTACGAGAAAGATTGGGTCAATATTGAACAAGACAATATAATACTGTCAGCTTTCAAACAGTCTGAGAATGGAAAATACCTTGTCCTAAGATTCTGGAATATTCTTGAGGAAGAAACGGATTGCACCATTGACCTTGGCTTTGATGTTGCTGAGGCTATTGGGGCAAGAGCTGATGAAACACCTAGTCCAAAATACGAGCATCAACTTATCGATGACCATATACTGAAGATGAAGCTTGGTCCAAAAGAGATACGAACTGTGCTTTTTGCAGTGACGGAGGAGGAGTGAAGAGGTGGTATGAGTCACTCTTCTCATATATATGAACTTGCAAAGAAGTACGCACCAATCATGCACTTTCATCCAAAGGAGGGAGAGTTCTGTTGCTTTCCTTCTGATGCAGAGGAAACCTATGCAATGTTTCATGAAAGCTGGGAGTTATTTGTTGAAGACAGAAGTCCCAAGGAATTGCACCCCTCTACTCCTTGCTATTACGAGTTTTGGGAGAATCAAGGACTCACTCAAATTCGGTATTGGTTTTGGTATCGATACAATGACTTTCCAGGTGCACCTTTGAGTCTTGGAAAGCATGTAGGAGATTGGGAGAATGTGGAGGTCAGGCTTTATGGATCAACAAAACCTGAAGATGCAATATGGGTCCTCTCAAATCACCATGAGGCTCGACTTGCCTCACTCTCAAAGACTCTCAAAGGTTTTGTCCGTGAGGATTCAATTCTGGACAACAAGCAAATCAATGTCTGGTCTGCATTAGGCACTCATGCAAACTATCCATCTCCATTGAGCAAGCCTCGATGTTATGCTCGATTTTTCTGCGACAAGATAGCAGATGGGGGGCCTTTTTGGAACACTCAAAAGAACCTCAAGCAATTGGATCAGACTAATTTTAGCACATTTGAAGGAAGATGGGGTGACAAGAAAGCACCAAGAGGACCTGCCAACGAGTATAACAATCGTTGGCGGAATGCTCCAAACTTACAGCCAATCTAGTCGTCTTGGGCTCCAGACATTGTCCAAGGGGTTCTTCGAGGTAACCATCTGGGCACATTTTCAAAGTATGTTGCATATTCCTTTCCAAAACGTTTCAGAAGACCAGGTTCTTCAGACTTTATGAAGTAGATATGGTTCCCCAGGAAGAAGAATAAGAACCAAAGAAATATGGCTGTGTTTGAGAACAGAATTGACTCGCCAAGTAGGCCAAGGAGTACTCCTGTTATCATTGGATTTCGCATGTATCTGTATACACCAACTATAACCAGCTTCTGAGTTGGTGCCCAAGGAGCAAGAGTTCCCTTTCCTATTGTAGAAAACATTCGCACACAGACTGCCAATAGTAATAAACCTGCGAAGAGTATCAAGAAACCAATCATTAAAGCCAACAGATCAATAGGCCACAAAATGGACCATCCAATAGTTGTGTCCATTGAAAGCCACATCAAGAACCAAGGCGCAATAATCAGAACAATTAGTGGGAGCAGAAATGAAATTGCGTGTTGTTTCTTACTCATTACGAGTGCCTTCTTCTCACTCAATGGCGGCATAGCCTTTCCGCATGATAGTATCTACTATCTCCTTCGATTTTTCAGGATAGTCAATATTATAGTGCGCACCTCTGCTCTCTCTCCGCATTCGAGCCATTCTGATAATGAGTTCAGCCACTAGCGAGATATTACGGAGTTCAACGAGGTCTGGTGTAATCTTGAAATCCCAATAAAATTGGTTAATCTCTTTCTGGATGAATTCAATCCGATTTCGGGCACGGATGAGTCGTTTATTTGACCGAGCGATTCCTACATAATTAATCATCATCCTACGAATCTCTTCCCAGAGATGTGAAATCACCACGAGTTCGTCAGGATCAGTTGCCTCACCGGGATCCCAAGGAGGAATTTCCATTGGTGATATCTTCGTTTTTACTTCCTCTGATGCTGCGACTGATGCATTGTGTGCGAGAACAGCAGCTTCAAGAAGTGAATTAGATGCGAGCCTGTTTGCACCATGAAAACCAGTACATGCAGTTTCACCAATAGCATAGAGTCCTAAAACATCTGTTCTCCCATTGATATCAGCCTTTACACCACCCATGAAATAGTGAGCCGCAGGTACAACAGGGATGGGAGACTTTGTAATATCAATACCAGCCTCAAGACAGGTTTCATAGATGTGTGGAAATCGATCCTTGATATATTTAGGATCTTTGAAGGAGATATCAAGCCAAACATGGTCAGCTCCAGTCTTTTTCAGTTCTGTATCAATGGCTCGAGCCACAACGTCACGAGGAGCAAGCTCAGCATCCTCATGATAGTTGTTCATGAACCTCTTTCCATCAGGACCCAGCAATTGTGCCCCCTCGCCACGTAATGCTTCAGATATTAGAAATGAACGAATCTTGTGGTGATAAAGAAGAGTAGGATGGAATTGGACCATCTCAAGATTCATCACCGTGGCTCCAGCTCGGAATGCCATTGCTATACCATCACCCGTGGCAACATCTGGATTACTTGTATAGAGGAAAACCCTCCCAGCTCCACCGGTAGCTAAAATGACGGTCTTAGCAACAAAACGTTCAACCTCGTTTGTATTGAGGTCAAGAATGTATGCACCATACACACGATTGTTCCGCGCAAACAGATTCACAGCCATATGGTTCTCATAGATTGTAATATTATCATGACCCTCAAGTTGCTTGGCAAGTGCAAGTTCGATGTCCTCTCCTGTATGGTCTTTCACATGTAGGACCCGACGTTTGCTATGTCCACCTTCAAGTCCAAGCTCATAATCACCTGTGGACTCCTCACCACAAAAATCAACACCAAGATCAACAAGCTCTCGAATCCTCTCAGGACCTGCTTTCACAATCTGTTCCACCACATCACGATGACAGAGACCATCGCCTACCCGTATAGTGTCTTCAACATGTAGCTCAATCGAATCTTCTGCAGACACAACAGCAGCTATTCCACCCTGAGCTCTTATTGTTGCAGACTCTGTGAGGCGGTCTTTGGTCACAATATTGACAGTTCCATATTGTGAGGCTTTTAGAGAAAACAACTGGCCAGATAGTCCACTCCCAATCACCAGAAAATCAGATGAATAGACCTTGTCAGTGGAGTTTGTCATCGTGATGTCTCCTCTTTTCGTTCGTCATATTTGACACATAAGGCTTCGTGAATGTCGTAGGAAGACATTAACACAAGAATTGCTATTAATTATGTGACGGGACTGATGCATAATGACAAACTGTGCGGAATGTATACGATACGGATACTCCCGGACCAATCAAGTGGTTTATCCATGCGCACTGTGTGGGGAACTCAGATGTGAGGATCATACAATTTGGGTTCCTGCGCATGAGATTGATCGACCTTTTGACGAAAACCAAGCACTCTTGAAATTAATCGGAAAAGATGCAAAACAAGGAGGATGGTATTGTTTCTGTGGAAGACCTTCACATATTCCGAGAGGACTTCCGTACCGAGTTGGTTCTGGCAAAGAGGGAGGGAGGTTAGTCACACCAATACTTGAACACGAAAAAAAGCCCGGACTAGATATGTTTAGGATGTGGGAAACAGGAATTATTGAGGAAGGCTTCGAAAAAACATGGGATATGAAGAATTATGCCCTATCATGTTCTGTTGCAACCATCATGGTCTTAATCGCCAATCTTTCTGCAACACAGGGATCCGGCCCGAAGTTTCTCGACACCATCTACAGCACTGCTATCAGTGCATTCGGAGAGAAGAAAGACATTTTTTTCGTGCCTTCAAAGAAAATGTTTGAAACTACAGTTGGTAAACAACCAGATGTTAAATCACTTCTGGAATTTGTTTGCTCGAGGTGTGTTGTAATTCCATGTCTGAATAGACAAGCTCCTTTCTACGACCAGAATTTATTCAAAAGGCTTGTTAGAACACCAGAGGAACTCATCAAAGAGCCAGAGGTTTAGCTTACATTTAACAATCTCAGATATGGTTAAAAATTATGGTTAAAAATTACATAATCAGGTTGAAAAGGAGCATGCTTGCATGGATATTGAAGGAATAGTGATATTCGACGCAGCGGCTGGAGTTCCACTCTTTTCAAGAATGAAGACAAAAACCGATCCTTCATTATTTTCTAGTTTTATCGCGGCGATTGCTCATTTCACAAGGGAATTGAAATTTGGAGGTTTGTCATCATTCACTACAGAAGAGAAGGTCATCTATCTAGCTCCAAGAGACAAGATCATCACTGCATTGATTGCTCCAAAGAAGAAGGAATATGAGCAAGCCTATTCATTGGCAGATGAACTTGGAAGACGTTTTGAGGAAAGTGGTTTGACTTCTGAGGTTTCATCTACATTATACAATGAGTTTGCAGAAGTCGCAGACCTATACCTCAGGAAGATTCAGAATCCTTTCATAAGCAGAGTTTCAGAATTCATTCAGGAAGAGTATGAGGGAAAAGTATCGATTAGGCCTAGCCTAATGAAAAGAGATGGTTCACAAGGCTCTGTAGATTTGCTGATTGACGCTGGAAGAAGAGACTCCGATGCAGGCGATTCATGGGGGCAGTTTGGTGAGAACTATAGCTTCGTAAAAGTCCTAGATACTCGAGCAGGTCGATTGCACGTGATCGACTTCATCGATACACTGGATAATTTTGCTGTCCTATCAATGCAAAAGGATGAGATGGTGACTCAACCATACTTTCCAACGAGAGCCATAATTGTAGCTAGAGAATATGACAATGCAGCAATCGACTTTCTCAGGAAACTCCCTAAGAGAAAGGGGAGAAGGTATGTTGATGGTGCATACATCTATGCAGGGCAAAAGCTAAAAGGAATTCCAAAAGAAACTCGGTGCGTTTTGGATGTCTGGAAATGGCATGATGACAAAAAACCAGAACGTGTTGAAATCTAATACTAACCAGCTGTTGTTCCACAATAATCGCAAGTAGTGGTTTTTCCTGATTTAAGAGATGAAACTTGATTTTCTTTAAATTTTGATCCACATAGTGGACATAGCCAAATTCGAATTTCATCCGCAGTGTCTGATTCAACCTCCATCTCACCACCAATCTCCTTAACCGCTTTCTCAGCCCAAGATTGTGCAGAGGATTGACCAAGATCCTTGAAGAGAGCCATCGCCTCCTGTAGAAGTGGCTTTGCCTCTGTAAGTCGAGCAAGACCACGTAACGCTAAGGCAAGCCCGAGAGCATTCCAAGCAGTATACCATTTATCAGCAACGCTCTTGGCAAGCTCCAAACCTTTCTCAAAGAGTTTCGCAGCGTTTCGATAATCCATTTTTCTAAACGAAACTTGTCCAAGACCCCAATACGCAGCTGCTTGATACCACTTATTCGAGATGCTTAACCCTTCCTCCAAGAGTTTATTATAGAGTTTTTCAGCCTTCTTGAGCTCATGCGTATTGACAACACAATCACCCATAATTCGAAGTGCTTCAATAGCCCTATCAACACGCCCTTCCTTCTGGAACTTCTTCCGAGCTTTTTCAGCTGCTTTCATGCATTTCTTAAAGTCCGCAGCTGAATGAAGGCGTGTAGCTTCTGCGAGTAGGTCTTCTGATGTGGGAGTCATGTATTGAGCATCTCATGAGGAAATATAAACAAGTTGTCATACCTTTGAGGTTTCATGATTTAACATTTGGATGAATCCGACGCAAATTATTACAGTTCTTCATTTATCGATGATAGGTCAGAACAACATCATTCGATAGGGGGATTAACCTCAGGTGAGGCGACCGATCTTTTACAGCTCTGTCTATTATACTTCCTCCATATGCTTTCACCATTCTCAAAGGAACAGTTTCTGGCACATGGACTTCAATTTCATCTGGAAGAATTTCCATTCCAGTTTCAATTTGATGTTGATTCGCAGACTGTCCTATTTCAATAGCAGTCTTTCCAAATCTCGTTGGAAGTCCTTTGATAGTTAGGGGTTTCTTTGCAGTATACCATTCACTAGGTATTCCAGCTAGGAAGACCAGATTGTTGTTGTCCTCATGAACAAGCATGTCACTCAGAAGAAGAATGATGTCTGCTGCAGCCAACACACTCGAACCAGTCCCTCCGCCACCTCCAAAGGTTCGAGGACTCACATATTCTGGTAATAGATAATCCTCTGAAAGGAATTCAAGAGCTCTTCGGAGAAGAGGTTCTGCGACATCCCGTTGTTTATCCCAAACATGAAACTGGGCAATTCTCATAGCTAGATGACTGGAAAAGGACTCCTCAGGATGACGAGTTTTCCAGAGACCTCGAATTATTCGTCTTTCAGAAACTTTCTTACACAATAATCGAAGGAATTTCTTATCGAACCCATCGATTCTGAGTTGAACGATACTTGTTAAGATGTCAAGGATAGCTCTATCAATTTCAAACATCTTAGGGTCTTTTTGACGGGGCCAACGTGCGTTCTGTATTTGTTCGAATTGCTCCTGTGCGAGATTTTCAACAATAGAGACCTTATCTTTGATTTTTGCAACCAGACCTACTTCGGTCAGTGTGAAATATGTCACGCTTTCCTGGAGAGCTGCGAGGTTCCATAGTGATTCATTGAAGTTCTTCAACATTGAAGGATTCAAAACGCTGTAATGTTCAAGAGGTGAATCTTCAAGCTCATCAGTAGATAGCTCATTGGAAAATTGTTCAGTAGGTTTCTGCCTAGGATGCTCTGCAGTAAGTAATGTAATCATATTCTCAGCCAAGTAAACAAGGAATCTGTGAATGTCCTGCAATGATTCTCTTTGCAAGGAATAGCCTTGCAACTTTAGAAGCCCCCAAAGTGCACTGTTGAACATTGCAGTGTCAATAGCAACTTCTGAACTTTGATAGGTTTTTGATAACTTGTTGGCTATTTTGTTGGCTACGTCAATCCCACCAGATTTGATTAATGCAAGTAGAACTCTAATTCGGTCTCGCCAATTCAAAGATGATGTAAAACAATCTTTGTTATGTGAAAACATGACAGAATGTGATTGTATTGCAAGAGAAGCTGCAGCCTGTGAAAGTACTTGATCTAATTCCTCATCAGGAAAGAAAGCTTCGCCGCGTTTTTTAGTAAATGAATACCATCTTCCAATCGATAGGTTTCGATTGTGATTATCAGGTCTATACTTTGTAAAGGACTCCCTATCTGACAATACTTCAAGGGGTGAACTAAAAACAATTTTCCTTGTTCCAGCAGGTGAAAGAGTGATAATGAATTTTAGAATAGCAGTTCCAAACCCATCTTTGGAGGATAACTTGTAATCATATCGTGTCTTGTCAGTCTGAATGACTTCTGGAATTGTGATGTCGTTTGCTTCAACTAGATAGACTGCAGATGGATCTATATCAACTTGAAGCGCAGGCTGGTCATTGGCAAAGATTAGGTTATTTTTAGCGTCAAATTCAAGAGTTTCAATTGGTTCAAAGCCTAAAACAGACATTGGTCTTAGAGTAACATAGAAAGTTATTGTTGCTTCCTCAAGAGCGATGTTCTTCAAAATCACTTCATTGTAAAGATATTCCATTCCTTGCTGTTCCACATGATAAATCAGTCTAGTGAATTCAACTGATTGGACATCTGTTTTCCACTCGTAAAGTTGATCTTCTGATGAGATTAATTTTAACTGGGGACCATCCTTTCCCATGAGTGCGGGAAAGATGATACCATCGGTTCCCAGAACCCAGATATCTATTGAGCCACATCCTGGAATTGCCATAACTAATCCTCGAGAGTCAGATACTCCAAACTTCTTTGACCCCACGCCACCTATTAGTGACCAGTTACGATACGAGTTGTTTGCTAGTTCTGTAACTAAGGTTTCTTCCTTGTTAATGGCTTTCATGATAAGGTCAATCCATGATGGAAGCATCCATGGTGCAGCTTCAAGATACACTGATGCATTTAGTTGCGCTCTCAGCCGCTCAATTTCAGTATCAGCTGGTATGTCTATTTCAGGGAGTGGTTTTCCATAATTCTGAGCCACTCGTCTGAAACGCTGTAAACGAGCAAGATCATCCATGACCAAATCAAAGAACCTCTTTGGCAATGTATTCGTGCGGAATAATTACTGAGTTGAATACAGTTTTGGTCCTTTATTTGTATGTTTAGGCTAGCTAGCGAAAAAACGAAGTGAGCCCCTATCCATGAGCTGGATGATAGGTGCTAAACCCTTAATAGAGTACAACCAAAGGGTGCCTTCGTCAAGTATAATTTGTAGAAAACTTAGTTGAATCTGGTGCCACCATAAAAAGAGGGAAACACAATGGCAGAAGTTCTTGCAAAACCATCGCGACGCATCAGGAACATGGTAATGAAAGAACTTCGGTTAATAATCAAGGACAAGGTCGCCCTCCTCTTGATTTTCCTACTTCCTGCTGCACTAATTGGGATGCTCTGGTATGTAACTGAAACAAGCAGCTTTGGAGGGATGATGGCTGGTGGCGGAGGAGCAATAGGTGGCGGCGATGATATAGGTAATGAAACAACTACAGATAGTGGGATCAAGTTAGG
>Ga0209427_10002588_pt1 | contig 21263 bp, 14 predicted proteins | sample DeeMarSWOR136_30_FD_187465 | JGI IMG/M metagenome (GOLD analysis project Ga0209427, IMG submission 187465) | Marine sediment microbial communities from White Oak River estuary, North Carolina - WOR-1-36_30 (SPAdes) (version 2) | ecosystem: Environmental > Aquatic > Marine > Intertidal zone >...
CATCTACGGGTTTGACGCAAAGGGGTCCTTGGTTACTAGGCGAATTTACAAATTCTGAAACCTCAAAGGCTTCCATAGGATTAGAAGTGTAGGGCTTTAGCATTGACAAAAGCTCAGCTACATTTTGATTTTCTGGATTCAACCAAGTAGATTCATCTTCAGGATGTAATATGACAGGCATTCTTTGATGGATGGGATTCATGAGCTCATTTGGTTTAGTAGTAATGATTGTGCAACTCTCAAGCAACCTACCTGATTTTGTTTCCCAGTATTCGTATAGTCCTGCAAAGGCAAAGGGTTCTCGACTCTTTAATCGAATGTGCATGGGCACCTTGATTTTTCCTGCCTTTTGCCATTCGTAGAATCCATCTGCAAGAATCAAGCATCTCCGTTTCTTGAACGCAGTTCGAAAAGATGGCTTTTCTGTGACTGTTTCTGATCTTGCATTTATCATTCGGTTGCCAATACTCACATCCTTTGCCCAGAAAGGAATGAGCCCCCATCTCATCTCTGTGAGTTGTCTTGTTTCTCTCTGAACAACAACTGTCACATTTTGAGTTGGAGCGATATTGTATCTAGGTTCAGGTCTCTTGATGACTTCGTCCACACGAAACCTTTCAATGAGTGCCTCTGCATGTGTTAAAAGCGCAAAACGTCCGCACATGTTTCTGCACCAAGTTTCTTTTACTATAAGAGTTGAGGAATGGTCGTTTTTCTAAACTATAGTGAATCACTTATTGCTGACATTAATATGCTTATGCGGCATAATCAGTATATTGCGAGGGAGATTGAAAACACTACTCACTGACAATCAGCTCTAAACTGCATATTAATCCTAGATGTCGTTCTTCGCAGATTAGGAGTGGTATCCATTGTCATTAATGAGTAAAATATCCAAATGTGCGGCATCTCTGATTCTAGTCTTACTAGTGCTGAGTATGATGCCAAATGTGCTACTCGATTGCACCAGCTTAAATGTAGTAAAAAACTCGAAAAATTCAGAGAAGATCATCGCAAATGAACCTCATGGTCCTATAGTTATTAATGGAGATGCAAATTTCACTTCTACTGCATTAGCTGAGGGCTGGACTGGGACTGGTTCTGTTCAGGAACCATATATCATCGAGAATTATGATTTCGTGCTTGGTTTTACTCCAATCTCTAGTGTCAATATTAGTCATACTCAATCGCATTTTATCATCCGTAACTGCAATTTCCAAGGTCCCTTGGCAACCCCTTCATATGGGATATTTCTTGATAATGTGACAAACGCTCAAATCATTGACAATGTCGTAACGGGCTATTCACACGCTGTAACCATCCCAATTACTTCTTCAAACATATTCGCGTCAGGGAATAATTGCAGTTTCAATTCATATGGGATATATCTTCATGACTCAGAAGATAGCACAGTCATTAACAATATTTGCAATGGCAATTTCTTCTATGGCATATTCCTTCATACATGTGAGTCCAGTTCAGTAATTAATAACATATGTAATGAAGATCCGATGGCAGGTATCTATATCTACAATTGCAGTTTTAACACTGTGTCTGGTAACACATGCAATGACAGCGATTTTGGCATATACCTTCAAGAACGTGGTTCACATGTTGTAACTAGCAATCTATGCGCTAACAACTCCAATTGCGGATTTTTCTTCGATAATTGCGACTTGAATACTATTGCTAACAACACATCCATAGACAATACAATGTATGGTATTACCTTACAAAATATGGCCGACTTCAACAATGTTCAGTGGAATGCTTTAATCAATAATCCTGGAGATGATGCATCTGATTTCTCAAGTGGGAATGTCTTCACCTACAACTATTACTCCGATTATAGTGGAGTAGATGCCAATCAAGACTACATTGGGGACACATCGCACACATTCCTCTTCAATTCTGATTCTTATCCATTAATGTACGTTCCATTTGCTCCAGAATGGGTTACTATCCCTAAGGATCAGATTATCGAGTTTGGAAATAACTTTGAGTACAATTTTCAATTTCTTACTTTGGAGCCTAGTGCTCCGTATGAACTCCACGTGAATGACTCTGCAAATTTTGTAGTCATTAATGATGAAATGATTCAGAGTAGAATAACACTTCCCGTTGGTGATTATCCACTTGATGTGAATACCACCAATGCTTATGGCTATTATACCAAAGAGATCTTTACGCTGGCTGTTCGAGATACAACTCCCCCAATTATCACTCATCCCGATGACATTACAATCACTGTAGGTGATGAAGGTCCACAGCTGGAATGGACACTATCAGACCTTAGCCCGCTTATTTATAGCCTTCTTAGAAATGGAACCGAAATTTCCTCGAGTACCGTACCCACGACAGCTGTGTATTTCTCAACTACCATTGAAACCTATACATCTGGTGTTTATAATTATACAATGGTCGGTGTCGATATTTGGGGGAATGTAGCTACTGATATGGTTCTTGTTGCAATACAGCCAATACCATTCATAGATGCAATGCTACCATGGCTATTAGTAGGTGTCATTGGTACTGTGGTCGCTATTGTTATAGTCATTACAATCAGAAAACGGAGGAAATAGTGGTCAAAATATATGCGGGTTCATAATTATACATTGAGGGCATTTATCATGACAGAGTGGCTAGAATATACAATTGATTGGGGGTACTGGATAAACCCCGATACCTTTCGAACTCCACGAATCAAAAAATCCGTGAGAGTGGGAGCTGTTGTCTTTCTAAAGGGCCGTGAAACCTTGGCTGATGGCCGTCAGATAATTGTCACCACCTATGGTGTCGCAGGCAAGTCTGGAATAAAAGAGTTGAGCAAGAAGGAGGTTAGCTCAGTCCTAGCTTCTCAAATACTCGATTTCATGAGGACCAATAAGATGTATCCTCCAAAGACTAAGATGAAAAAGTCATATGCCAATGGGAATGTCAACCTAGACTACTCTCCCACTGACTATGACTCATTTACAATAAATTTGACACCTAAAATGGTGGGTGGTGATGTGGAAGATTTTCTTTATGACCTAAATCCATTCAAAGAGGAGGTATCAGAAGATCATGACGCTTGGAGGGTTGAGTTGACTAAATCAAGTAGGTCTACATGCAGGACTTGCTCCAAAGCGATTCAGATAGGTGAGATACGATTGGGTGAACCAACAATCTTCGACGGATATGTCAGTTATAGGTGGCATCATCTCAAGTGTGCAGCTCATCTTATTAGAGATACAAAACTCGATACGCTCGAGGGATACGAAGAACTCTCTCGAGAAGAGAAAGAACAACTGCAGAATGAAATATAGTGCAACCTATGTGCATTGATTTTCCATTCGTCATGTTATAAGATTAGGAACTCGATTGCATACCTCTCTTGTCATGGATATAGATACTCAGTTGCGTGCCTCCTCTGTTCCTGAGAACATGTGCCGAAACCTCAACATCGAAACCAATGGTGCCATCTCGGGTCTCTATGTCCGTGACCATGAGAATTGCTTTCTCAATTGGTATTTTTAGACTCGTCATCTCTTCACCTCGTCTCCTCAAACAAACATAATCATGTAATAGTATTACATATTACATTAATAAGTATTATGTATGTGGTTTTTAGTGCGTATATTCGCAGAAAGCAGAACTAAGGAGAAGACAGAACGCTAGTTAGAAATCTCCAAATAGGTCATATATTGGAGATAATGATGACCTTTCTTGGTTATATCAAGATTGAATCACATCAGAACTACTAAATACATCATCAACAATGTTTAGGATGGCTAGCCATGACCAAACTAATGATTACTGACACTGTTCTACGAGACGCACACCAATCCCTTCTCGCAACAAGAATGCGTACAGAGGATATGATTCCAATTTGTGAGAAACTTGACAAGGTTGGATACTGGTCCCTTGAGATGTTCGGTGGGGCTACCTTTGATTCCATGATGCGATTCCTTGATGAAGATCCATGGGAGAGACTTGAGGCTCTTCGAGAGGCAATGCCAAATACTCGTCTCCAGATGCTCCTCAGAGCTCAGAATGTAGTAGGCTACCGTCACTATGCAGATGATGTCCTCGAAGCCTTTGTTATCGAAGCAGTAAAGGCTGGACTTGATGTCTTTAGAATCTTTGATGCACTCAACGACGTTCGTAATATGGAAGCTGCAATCAAATTCGTCAATCGTGAGGGTGGTCATGTTCAAGCAAGTTTCTGCTATACCTTGAGTCCCTTTCACACAAACGAGAAGTTCGTTGAAATGGCTAAGATACTATATTCATTGGATGCTGATTCAATATGCATCAAAGACATGGCGGGGCTCATTTCTCCAGAAGCTGCATTTGATCTAGTAACCAAACTCAAGGATGAACTTGACATTCCTATCCAGCTCCACTCACACTATACAAGCGGGATGGCAGCCATGGCCTACCTTAAAGCTGCTGAAGCTGGAGTTGATGTAGTAGATTGTGCAATTTCTGCTCTCTCAATGGCAACATCGCAACCCGCCACTGAGTCTATTGTTGAAGCCTTAAAGGGTAACAAACGTGACACTGGACTTGACATCAAGCTTCTATCTGAGATTGCATCTTACTTTAGAAGAATCCGAAGGAAGTATGGTCAGTTTGAAGGAAGTCTGCAGGGTGTTGATCCACAGGTCCTTGTCTTTCAGATTCCTGGTGGCATGTTGTCAAATCTGGACAATCAGCTCCGAGAGCAAGGAGCACTCGACCGATATGATGAGGTTCTCAAAGAAGTACCCAGGGTAAGAGCTGAGTTGGGTTATCCTCCCCTAGTGACACCCTCGAGCCAGATTGTCGGAACACAGGCTACACTTAACGTGATCACAGGAGAGAGATACAGCATGATTCCCACAGAAGTAAAACAATACATTCGTGGGTATTATGGTAGACCTCCTGCTGAGATTGATCCAGAGGTGAAGAAGAAAGCTATAGGCGATGAGGAACCATTAGACTGTAGACCTGCAGATATGTTAGAGCCAGAATTACCTGCTGCTCGAGAAGCACTGAAGGATATCCCACATGTTCCAAGAGATCTTGTTTCATATGCTCTCTATCCGCAATATGCTCTTGACTTCCTCAAACGTAAAGCTCAGCGAATGAGTCGAGGCATTATGACCACTGAACTTCAGGTTGCGATTGCTGCTGCTGTTCTTCATATGAATGGAACTGGACCAGAAGCTCTAGCTTCTAGTGTCGGTCGAGCTCAGACATGGGGTGATGTTGGAAGAACTGATCTTGTCGAGAGCAGAACTATCCAACATAGTCCAGGACAATGGGATCGGTCAAAATCTGCTTGGTCATCTGCAGGTCGCAAGGATATTATGCGTGGAAGAAGTAGGGTGTGATGGAATGAGTCCAGAGTACAAGGTAACACTGGATGAGAAACCCTTCGAAGTCGATGTGAAGATGCTGGATGAAGGTGGACTACTTGTCATCACTGTTGGCGACCAAAGCTTTACTATGAAACCCACTATGACAGAGGATGGTAATTGGATTGTCAACGATACAGCAATCGATTACTCGGTCAAGATTCTCAAGAAGACTGGAAAAGCCATTACTCTGGAGATAAATGACGAAGAACGTGTTGTTGAGTGGGAGAGAGTACGGAAACAAGATGCCGCGAAAAGTACAGCCAGTGCATCAAAGGGAGGACTGAGGGTTTCCGGTGGGGTTTATCCTCCAATGCCTGGGAAAATCACTGAAGTCCGTGTAAAGCAAGGCGATTCTGTTAAGAAAGGCCAGACAGTCTGTATTCTTGAAGCAATGAAAATGTTTAACGAATTGAAAACAAGTGCCTCTGGGACAGTGAAAGAGGTAAATGTTGAAATTGGGACAATGGTGACTCCTGACGATTTACTTGTACTCATCGAGTGAGGTAGGAATGCAATGGAACCAGTGAATGTCATTGGTGCTGGAATGACTTCGTTTGGTATTCTTGATGATTCGCTGATACAACTCGCTGAACAAGCCTCATTCAACGCAATGAGTGATTCACAGACTTTGGACCTATCTTTTGATCACCTTGTCATTGGCTCTCAAAATCCTGATGAGTTTGTCAATATAGGTCATTTATCAACACTCCTTGCTGACCGACTAGGAATGGTTCCCGCTGGAGCAACTCGCGTTGAAACTGGTCCATCATCTGGCTCTAGTGCATTCGAAGCAGCCTTCACGATGATTGCTTCTGGGCATTCCGACCTTGTTCTAGTGATTGGGGTAGAGAAGATGTCAGAGGTTGACCGTGGGATAGCTTCCAAAATTCTTGCCAAGATGATGTCCATTGAGAACGAAACTCGCTATGGAGCCACACCCTCTGCATTAGCTGCCATGGTTGCACGACGTTACATGCATGATTATAGACTTACACGCGATGAGTTATCATTGGTTCCTGTTAAAGCCCATAAGAATGGAGCTAAGAATCCCCTTGCCCACTTTCAAAAAGAAGTCACTTTAGAGAATGTCAATAATGCAAGGGTTGTTGCAGATCCACTTACCCTGTTCGATTGTTGTCCAACAAGCGATGGAGCTGCATCAGTCGTATTAGCCTCTGACAGAATGGTGAGCGACCTCGGACTATCGGACCAAGCTGTTCGAGTTCTAGGTGTTGGACATGGAACAGACTATCATGCAGTTCAACACAGACTATCTCTTACTTCATTCGGAGCGACAATCGCTGCTGCTGAGAGAGCGTTTTCCATGGCTAAGGTTGAAGCCAAAGACATTGATGTATGTGAATTACATGACGCATTCTCCATTCTTGAGTTAATAAACATGGAAGACATTGGGATTACAGAACGTGGACATGCTATCGATTTGGTGAAAGACGGATCCACTGAGGTCGATGGACAGATTCCAGTCAATACAACTGGTGGTCTCAAAGCTAGAGGACATCCTACAGGAGGAACTGGCGTAGCACAGATTCATGATATATATTGTCAACTCATGCAGAAGGCGCCGAAAGACTTGCAGGTCAGCTCTCCAGTTTTCGGACTTACCCAGAACATTGGTGGATTTGGCAACAACATGGTGGTAGGACTCTTTTCTGCTCCATAATCTGTCCTTCAATATTTCCTCAAACTATATTCATAAGATTCATCCAAGATTGTCTTATAAATTTCAGAATTTCCTCCTATCCTGTTAAGGTCTGGATATATGATATCAGAACGTAGCATCTCATAAAATCTCTGGGACTGAGTATGGATGCTGTGTGATGAGTCGTGATTTCAAACAAGGAAAAATGAGAGTCAAAAAGGCGTTTCCTTTAGTGTTGCAAAATCAGACCGATAAACCTCTGGAGAATAATTTGATATGCCCGAAGGTCTTGCTGTTTTGAAATGGGATGATGAGCTTGGACCAGTAGTTACTTCAAAAACCCCTCAGAAATTGCAGATTGGCCTTGATCCTACAACATCAATGCGAGTCTATGGCATTGCTACTCTTGGAGAAACTGAGGAGTCTCAGAAACCTGGTTTTAGTTCACTTGCTTTTAATGATTTCAAACTCGCTGTTTATTATGGCGGTCTTAACATGCATTTGAAAGGTCTACCATCAATGGTTTTCCTTGTACTCCAACCTGAGGAGGACTCAGATGTATACAAAGATGCATTACCAGAGATAGCCACTCAAATATTCCTCAATGCAGAAGATGACGAATACAAAGAGCTGGTACCTACGCTTTTCAAACAGATTACCAGATATACCCAAATGACGCCAGAACAAAGACAGGCATCGATTCTCAATGATCCTGTGAGAAGATCCATTGTCCAGACCCTGATGAAGAATGGAACTGTTTTGTCTACTGATCTTGAACAACTCATCTTTGAAGAAGTTGGAAAGAAGATAGATGTTGATATCATTCTGCGACCATTAGTAAAGATGGGATTAATCGCTACTGGGTGGGTAGAAGGCCTCTCTTCGGAGGTCATTTATCTGACTCGAGCACTCTTTGTACTAAGGACCACCTCTCAAGATACAGTTCGAGCTGTCAGAAAGGGAAAGCTTCCAAAGGATGTCGCAGAACAATATCTTCAGACATCAAGACGTTATCATAGAGATTATGTTGCTAGATTAAGGAAAGACCTCTTCGATACTATTTGGAAAGAAGCGGAAGAGCTTGCGAAGTGTATGTTAGACTTCGAAGCATATGACATAATCAGAGTTTTACGAGGTGGCCCACAAGAGAGTGAACATCTCCCTGTACTAGTTGAGCTTACTAAGGCTAAACTTAGGAAACAACTCACCAGTTTGGAGAAGGCAAACATTGTAACGAGGATAAATGATGAAGATGGGCGTGAACATGTGATTCTTAAATGCAACCCTGAGGTTGTGACAGTCTATCCGGAATGGCTTATCCAAAGAACTGCTGACCTGTACAATGATGAAGAGATTGTGAGCAGGCAAGCAATGCATTATTTAGAGGTTCTAAAGAAGTCTCATCCAAGTCAGGTTTCTAAAATGGCTGCGGAGGTGGTCTAAATGGGTGGCAATTACAGACTACTCCTCTTCATCAGTTTGCTGGCTCTATTCTTCTTACCACTGACGAATACAGGACCTGTTTCAACACCAAATGCTGACTCATTTACATGCGAGGATAGTGCAATCGTTTCAGGATATCAAGATGAAGCGTTATGGTGGAACTCTTCCTTCATTTATCGTAGATACTTCAATTTCACAGAACCCAATGTAAGTGACAGATCTAATGTTCCAGTACATCTATTCCTGACATTCGAGAATGGACACTGTTATCGTGACTCAATCCGGATTCTCTTCTACGATACAATTGTATCAATACCTACAGAACAGCCATTTCAGGTCTGGAATGTTACATATTATTCAGGCACAGCATACATCAAATCTGCACGAATTTCAATAATCGTTGATGTTGCTAAGGATACAACGGAGGATGGTTACTATATCTATTATGCAAAACAAGATGTCGGTTCAGTGAGTTATCCTAACTTCTATCCATTCATCTACACAAGTTACACATTCTCGCTGATTAACCTTGCTTCCTATTATGACACTAATAACTACTATGTTGAGATGTATGATGACCCTTTGTATGGTGGAGACGGTACTTGGAAAGATCCCAACACCGTGAATGATGGAGTCGATATACGGTGGAAGAACTCGCAAGTAACTCCCGACAGTTCACCAACAGGGACCCTTAATAGATATGAAAATGTACGATATGAACCAACTTCAAGCTCCTACAGTGACTTCTTTGGATTTTATCGAGTATACTCCAACTATCCAATGGCTGTTTCAATGGGTCAGGGAGATATGGGCTCTAACCCTGCACTCAATGATTGGTTCCCGGGTGTAAATGAGATGGGAAGTGGTCTTGGTACCAAGTTCATCCTCGGTGGAGTTGAGGGTTTTGAGAGTAGAAATGAGGGGAAATATTGGATTCAGGCGCATCAAGATAATACTGCAGTTTATGTGTGGACAGCTGGAGAAACTCTCGACTCAGGGTGGAGTTTCTATAATAACACAATTGTGTCAACCTGGCCTGCAATACTCAAAGCTGGTGAGTATATAGCTAAACGTGACGTTGTCTATACAACTTATGTCATTGCTAACTCCACAAAACCTGTTTCAATCCGTGCTGGTGACTCCGATGCAAGTTATGCTCGTGATATTGGAGGATTCTACCCTTCAACAACAGGCAAACTGGTTGGTGAAGAGTTCTATACCATAGATATGGGCAACTCAAATGATAGGACAAGAGTCACCAATATTGGTACCACGCAGGTGACAGTTGAGTGGTGGAGAAGCACTGGCTCTGGTTGGGTTAAAGGAGCCAATCTCACAGATATTCCAGTGAATGGATCCGCAACAATACCTCGAGGAACTGCAAGTTCATCAGATCCCGAGGATATCCTGCGAATTAAGGGTCCTACAGGGTCAGAGCTTTTTGTTGAAGGAATCTATAATGCCCCTAGTGTATCTGATCATGGTGATTGGAATCCTGCCATGACTGGCGACCGTTTTGGTCTTGATTATCGCATTTGGGGAGGTAGAGAACAGAAGATTTTCATCATCGCTTGGGAGAACGCGAAGGTCGAAATCTCAAGCTATAGCGGGACTACAATACGTGAGATTGCACGTGGAAATACTGATTTCTATATGCCCGTTTCATCTAGTCAGTCTCTTCATGATTTACATTCAAACGCTACAATCAGTGTTGTTGTTGCTGGACGATTCTCAACTTCTGGTCCATATTATTACCCAAGTGGTGACCAAGGCTATGGTTGGATGGTCCCCGCATACTCATCTGAGAATGACCAAGCTGGAATTGATATAGTTTCAAGCGATGAAATCAAACTGTTCAGTCTTGACATAACAGTGACTGACCTTGACAATCAAGTAGTTGAGGGAGTCACCGTGACACTCTATAACACTGATGATACACTCTGGGTTGATGACAACTCACTCAACCGTTCTGGACTAACTGGTGCGGATGGTCGAATACTGTTTGAAGGATTGAGTAATCAGACTTACAGAATCAAGTCATACGTCGATGCTGATGCTTGGCTTGCCAGTACTTATGACCATGTATGGGTAAGTAACTCCACTGACCAAGGTATTGAAGGATCTGTGACTCAAGTTACAATCAGATTGACCATAGCTGACATTGACATCTACTTGACTGACTTAGATGGCAATCCCATGCTGGACACTGCTGATGAAACCACAAGAATGCGTCTTACCAATGGTACTAACCCACTTACAAATCATATAGCTCAAGGTCAAACAAACACAACAGGCTGGATTCACTTTGAAAGGATTCCAGCAGATGAGTATGATGTCTATGGATACTATGCTGGGTCCTTGGGCTGGTCTTATGGATATGCCCAAATGGATGACTTCGCAGTCTGGCATATTAGCTCCTCAGAATTTATTGGAAGATTCAGCCACAGTTGGCAAGTACCACTTATCACCCTCGATATCCATGTTATATCATGGGACAATCTGGATGTTTCAGGTGCTACTATCACCATTGAGAATCCAGTCGACGCCAATCCAATCATACGGAGTAGTGATGCAAATGGTGATTTCAGCTTCTATAGAGTAGCGAATGGAACATGGAATCTCGATGTCTGGAAAGATGATGACTATACTGGCACTCCGTTAGCACGTAACAATAGTGTATCATTGATAAATCAACAGACCAGCACTTCTAACACTGTTGAGTTACCCCTTACCCGGTTGATAATTAGGGTTCAATCTGGTGCAAGTCAAAATGTAGAAGGCGCTCAGGTGAATGTGAACCTTCTTGGTGTCGGACTTGTTGCTCAAGGTACAACCAACAGTACTGGACATGTGACCTTCTTCAACATTCATGCCAACATGACTGGTATTGTTGATTATAATGTCACTGCATTTTCAGGACTTGAGACCGCTTTCAAGATAGTCAAATGTGATAAGAGCTGGAACTATGTGAATCTGATATCCATTCAGCCACCTACGTGGGATCAACAATATTCTGAACTCAGTGCAGCAAACTACTTCAGGAATGTCCGATGGGGACAGACTATCAATCTCACGATAAGTTGGTTCAACAAGACTGGAAATCCAAGCAGTTACACAATTACTGCTATCCCCTATGATTCAACCTCTTGGTTGAATTTTACAATTTACTATAACTCAATTCCAATCGGTTATGGTTATTGGACCTTAGCTTCCTTCGACGGTGTATTTCAAGAACCAAGCATCTACTTCAATGTTGAGATCAACACATCTCTATGGATGATGAATGCATCAACGACCTCATACGAGATTGTCATACGAGCACATACATCCCTAATGTCTGATCCAACACCAATCATCATCTATATAACCGTGCTACCAGCAACAACATCGCAGGGCATAGGAACTGGAGCAATCAATGAGTATTACGGGACACACAACGAGCATCTTTACTGGCTTTATGATACTACAAACAGCTTGTATGTTGCTGGACTTGATGTATTCTCGTTTGTACTCAAACAGGGAACTGATGATTTGAAATCAGGATTGCTGACTGATAACGGTAATGGGACATATAGTTTACCAAATACTGCTCTCAGCGGGATTGGGATTGGTAGCTATGCTCTATATGTCACTCTACAGAAAGCAAACTATGTTAACCAGACCCTCTCTGTTGGTGTAACTATAACTAATCTTCCAATGGAAGTTGTCGTGGTTTCTGCTGATGATTATGTGTGGTCTACTTTGATAGCCTCCGAGTCAATCGAGTTCCAATACGTGATAGCATGGAACTCAACTCCTAGTGAATTGAGTAATGTCCAAGTCACAATAGAGTGGTTGACCTATCCTGGCGCAATTTCCTACCGGATCGTCAATCAGTTTCTGAGTTCCAGTATGGGTGTGTTCACATATACTTATGATGGGAATGTTGTACCGGTTGGAAACTGGACTGTGAGAATCACATGCAATCTGGTTAACTATGCAATAGCAACTGAATCCTTCGACAATATATATGTCAGCGAGGCACCAACAAATTTCATTGTTCCCCCAGCTGCAGAAACTGTTGATTGGACTGAGCCAGCAATTTTTGTAATTGAGTATACAAGGGTTAGTGATAGTACAGGTATTGCTGGTGCGTTGGTGTCTACTGATTGGATTGGGACAGTAATTATCACATATCTTGGAAATGGTCAATACTCTGTAAGTTTTGATACAACAGTACCTGCAGATTCTTACACAGTCATAATCACTATCTCTGTAGCCAACCATGAAACAAAGGTAGATAGTGTTGACATCAATATTAATACGCCCGTGGCAATTGAAACCGAGTATGATTCGGAGGAAACTCCACTTACAGCATATTGGACTCGAAGTTTTGATGTCGTGGTCAGATTAATGGACATGTCAAGAGATAACACAACCATTACAGGTGCCACCATACAATATGATTGGGTCGATTCAATCAATCTCAACTTGGTGATTCCTGTAGGTTTCCTGACTGAACTCTCACCTGGAATATATGGAGTAACTCTACAGGGTGCTGATGCAGATCCCTTAATTGATCTTTATTATATCACACTGACTGTTACAAGTCTCCCGTCACAACCCACATCTAGACTCTACCTTTTGATCCAAGATGTACCAAATGAAATCATTATTCCAGTGGGAGGGTTTGTTCCATACTATGGTGATATTGCTAGAGTTAGGTTCTATTGGAATAACACTCTAGATAATGATCCTATAACACTCCCAAGCTCTGCTCAATTTATAGTTGAGCCGATTGGTGTTGGTATTGGTGGATTGACCAATTATGGAAATGGTACGTATAGTTTCGACGTAGATACAAAAGCACTTGGAATGGATGTTGACATCTATAGTGGGTTCTATCGTGTTCGTATATCGATGCAAGCCGATGGCTTTGAACCACTTGATGATGTATTTGTTTTCTTCCTTATGAGAGAAAGTCCAACATTTATGGAATTGGTGCATCCAGCAGAGGCTGAGTGGTCTAATGATCTGACAATCAGAGTCAATCTATGGGACTCGCGACACAATGAACTTGTCTGGGATGGAGCTTTTGTTGAAGTTGTCTATGGTGTATTTACAATTCAGCTTTATTCTCTTGGTAATGGAACCTTTGCAAGAACCTTTGACTCTTCCCTATATTTTGCTGCTATAAATCCGGGTGATGATCCATATGAAGTACCAATCCAATACACGATACCAAACTATGTCAATGGTTTGATTGTCATTGATGTAATCGTGACTCCGATAATAGGTGAGCTAGAATTGAGCTTAACCTCTGATGTACCAACGGGAGCTTACAATGGCTCTTGGTCAGATTTTGTTAGAGTAGAATTTTCTGCAGTCTATTTGAGCGATGGAAGTCCTCTTCCTGAGGGAGTTGCAACTTATTATTGGGTGAACTACGAAACAATTGGAGGTACATTCACCTATGATTTATTCAGATATTCTTTGAATATTGACACCTCTGAGGTTCCTGCAGGACTTAGGACACTAAGACTTATGGTCACTCTACAAAATCATTCTGTGATACCTTTCGATATTGAAATGAACCTTAGACCACTAGTTGCTACTTTTGAAACAGCAACGACTGAGCTTGAAGCAATATATGGATCAACAGAAAACATAGAAGTGTACTTTGATTTGACCTATTTAGGTTCGCCATTAATGGGCGCTGATGTCACACTCTATTGGAGCACCGAGGAATTTCCACATCGCATGTCGGGGACTAGATATGTTGTGTCATTCAGCGCTTCACAAGTATCAGGTCTCCAAGCACCTCAAGTCTATTTCCTAACTTTCGTAGCCGAACTTGAAAATTACACAGCACCTGCAATCGTGCTTGAGCTCAGTCTTCTAGCTCCTACAGCACTAAGTGTTAATACGGTCACTGTTGAGATGGGTCAGTCTATTACTGTCTACTTCAAGTACTATAACACTCTTACTGGTGCTGCAATCACAGCGTCTGAGATTTTAGCCACTCTACCCGATGGTGGTCCTCTGCTTGTAAATGTATACAACTCAAGTCATTATTCTGTAGTAATTACAGCAGCTGATGTGGGAGAGATTTCTATTGATTACTATGAGATTCATTTTGTAATCTCAGCTGAAGGTTATCAGAGTTATACCGGTGAAAATCCATACTCAATGAGAGTATATGTCGCTGAACCAACCTATGATTTTGGTCCTCTTGGAAGATATCCCCGAACGATGGTCAATACAATGCTATTGATGACCTTACTCTTCACAGTATTTGCTGGTTCAGTGGTTGGAGTAAGACGCATGCGTATTCCATATCAAATCAAGCAGATAGACAAAGCATTGAATCAGATAGGGAAGGGTAAGACTGCTAAAGTTGAGAAAATCAAGACTATGGGTATGGTAGTTTCGGAACTCCTCGCACCTGGTCTCTCAGAGCTTGACATCGCAGTTCCAGTCATTGAGGCAGGACCAGAAGATGCTGGAATAACTATCCTCGATGAGTACACAGATGAGCTCCTTGGTGAGCTTGATGCACTTGATGACCTTGAAATTGAGGATGAAGTACTCGAAGAGGACAACTTTGAAGCTGAACTAGAAGCTGAGCTTGATTCTATTGAAGCTATTGAATCTGAAGAAGTACCTGTGGCTGCAGATATAGACACCGAAGAACTCACAGACTTTGAACCTGAAGTGAAGGAAGTTGTAGATGAGTCTGGTAAGGATATAACTGAACCAAAACCTGAATCAGAGGTTACTGAAGAAGTGGTTGAGGAACCTGATGATGAAGAATTGACACCTGAGATTGAGCTCGAGGAAACGGAGCTAGAAGACATTGAAAAGCCAGAACCTCGTGAATCTAAATTCACAGATATTGAGGGTGAGGAAATCTCAACTATTGATGCTCTTGAAGTAAAAGAAGACGTAGAATCTGAAGATGATGCACGAAAAGTACGTATGAGTAAGAAAGAGATGATTGACCTTTTGTCTTCCGAAATTAAGGAGCGTTATCCTGACAAAGAACTCAGGAAACTTAGCAAAGCCGAGCTTCAAGAGCTACTCGACTATATGGATGAAGCTAGTGAGGAATAGAATACTATGTCAAAACCAACGGGAACAGCACGGGTGTTCCCTGAGTTTACTTCAACTCAGTATAGGAATGCAAATGATACCATAACAACGGGATCGTGAAATCATGATTCGAGAGATACACATCTTCAAAGATGGTCAAACTCTTTTTCAAGATGTCATAGTCCCTAACAAAGATCTCGATACATCTGCAGTGATGATGTTGGTTTCATCTTCTGCAAAGAAGCTCCAAGAATGGAAAATTGATAGCATGGAGATCGAGCGCTACCGATATGTCTACATGAACTCTCATGGCACACAGTTTATCTTAACAATGGACCGTCAAGCATCCCTTCAGAAAGTGACTGAGGCTATGATGGACCTTGTGTCGAAGTTCATGACAGTCTTTGAAAACGCCTTGGAAACCAACGAATGGAAATCTACCGATTTTTCACCCTTTGGTGTTGGATTCAGAAAAATAGTAGCTAAGATACCTGTGAAGATGTGTCTTGCTGGACATGGTGGTACGGGAAAGACAACTCTCCTGGAGTTGGCAACTCTTCCATCACGTGGTCCACCACAAGAGTACATACCTACTTTCTTTGGTGATAAGGCACTTCTGAAAGCTGATTTTGATCCCTATATCTTCAGTATGTTCGACTTGGGTGGTCAAGATCGATTTGTACAGGAATGGGGCAAGATTATCCGTTCTGGTAGCCTTGTCGTAATTGTTACTGATTCTACTAAAGATAATCTTTCTTGGACAAAACGTGTAGCTTATCCGGTCTTAAGAGCTGAACTACCCTATGCAAGGGCTATATCTATAGCAAACAAGCAAGATCTCAAAGGTGCTTTGTCTCCAGATGAAGTAGGAAAGAAACTGGGTGTACCGGCATATGGTATGCAAGCAAATCAACGAAACTTCAGAGACCGTTGGTTGAAACTGCTGAGGGCTTTAGCATTTGAAGAGATTGACTTTACCATCGTTGGTGAGATTGTGGAGGTGGATTAAGTTGTCAGATCCTAGTGATATCACAAAGAGTGTTGTCAATGAAGAGGAACGCAAGCGTTTGATTAGTGAGATTGGACACATAAAAGAAATTCTTGATAGCTTCAAATATGGCTTGAACTTTGAAGATTTTGCTGACGAGTTATTCAAAACAGTTGATAGGCAGACGCTAGCAATCAAGAAGCTTGATGAGAATCTTGCAGATATTGTTGAACGTATGGACCGTCTTGAGAAGCAATTCAATGAAGGAATCAAGGTTTCAGTATCTGGCGCAATCAGATCCGATTCTGGTCAAACCGAGAGCGAGGTTCTTCTTGATGACCTTTCGACTAAGAAAGAACTACCTTCTGAAGACCTCGTCGCGGATAAATCCCGGGCGGAACTTGAGAGGGAAGTTGAAGAACTTAAGATTAAGATAGCACGTCTTTTTGAGAAGGAAAACGAGCTTGAAGAGATGGCAATGAATGATCCTGCTGGTGCTGAAGAGTATGAGGAAAAGGCGGGCACCGCTCGAGAGATGCGAAAGGGTCTTGAAGAACAACTGGAAGAGCTTGAAATGAGATTAGAGTGAAGGTGAGAAAATATGGGATTGTTTGACAGCTGGAGACGAAAGAAAAAGCGTGCACCAACCACTGACACTAGGTTCCGTGAAAGACCGCAAGTTAAATCTGGAATGCAGACAGATGTGGATGTCACTGAAGCCGAACCAGAAACAGTATCATCACTTCTTGAAAAATATGATGAATTGGTACAGCGACGTGAGGCTCTATCGTTTGAACGAGAGAATCTCACTCGAAAACTTGAAGATGGAGAAATCGAAGCCACAGAGTTCAGAAAAGAACTGATGGCTAGAATTCAAGAAGCTGCACAAGTTTCTGAGAATCTAAGATCAACTACAGCTAGATTAGCTCAACTTGGATATCGTGGTGCCTTACATTAAGGTGAGGAATCATGTCGGATCGTGAAGACCATCAGCTGGGAGGCACTCCCGATTCACCCGACATGGAGAAAGAAACAAAACGATTAATGGATGAAGCTATTGCTAAGGAGTTTGCCACCTCGGACACTGATGAAACGACAACAGCTCAGATTGATGTGACATTCCAAAGACTTCAAACAAGAATGGAGGACCTTCTTTCAACTATAGAGGATACGCTAAAAGCAGTCGGTCCTGATTTGGATGTCAAGACCGTACAAATAGTTGAATCACTAAATAAAAAACTAGCAAATGCAGGTTTAGGAGTGTTCGCAACGCGAGCTGCAAAGATTGTCAAGGACGAACTTGAATCCGAACTCTCTGTGGACGATGTGTTCAAACCCGTCCATGAAGTCATTGAGAAGAGTCGTGCTAAAATTGTAGACATTATTGAAAAGACAACAAAAGGTGCAGCTCGTAATGTGGAACAATCAACTGGTAGTTTACAAGCCAAGCTTTTACAAATGTACGTCAAGCTTGGAGAGGTGGATAAGCAGCTTGAAATTACTCGTAGTGAAGTACGCAAATGGCGTGGAAAAGCCAACGAGTTGGAAGAACTGATGAAGCAAAGGGAAAATCTGATGACACAATCAAGTGAAGAGATATTCCGTATGCATGAAAGTATCAAGGAACTTAATATACAACTACAAGAAAAGGATGACACTATCTCTGAATTGAAAGGTGAATTGGGTCAGGCAAGAGCTCAAGCGGAACAACAACAGGATCTATTGAAGGCCCTTAATTCTGCAGAACAAGTAGCAGCTAATTATGAAGCTAAAGTGTTAGAATTGTCGCAAATACAGGGTCAGCTTGTACAGGCAACTGAACAATTAGGTCAAAAAGATGATGAACTATCAGCTCTTCGAACAGAATTGGAACGAATTACTCAAGAGAAGATGTCTGCTGACTCTCAGATTAGTGAGATGTCTGAAAAACTTGCTTTGCTAATGGGTTCTGAGAGGGACTATCAGGCTGAAGTTGATGGAATGAATACACGTGTGGCTGAATTGCAAGCTCGATGGGATGCACTTTATCGGATAGCTGAAGATGATCCAACATTCAAGGCGTATTTCCTCATTGCTGATAAAACACAATGGTTCCAGCTATCGCATCTCTCATCTGCGCTAGGTATTCCAACAGTACTCCTTAAACGAAATCTCCAGAAATTCGTTGATGTAGGCCTCTTGGAGATTAATGGTGATAGAATCCGCCCTCGAAGTTTCTCAAATTTGATTAAAGATATGAAATCATCTGACGAAGAACTGATCAGGAGTGCTCAGACTGAATCTGATGAGAAAGAAACTGAATCAATTGAATCTAAGGATTCACTCATATCTACTCCTGAATATACCCGCCCAGAGAAGGGCGATGATTATGAACAGGATGGAAGATAGTTTGGTTAAGACATTGGATGAAGTTATGCACTTCCTTGAGAACTATACAATTGCCTGGCATCATTGGTTGTTGATCCTTTCACTATTAAAGTTGGGTGGGAGCGGTACAAAAGCACAGATACTCCCTGTTTACAAACGAGAGGGATTTTCACCACATGCTATTGATAAGGTCTTCCAGATGGATTTGGAAGATTTGGGGGCAGCTATTGAAGTTGAAGGAGGCATCAAAAACTTAGACGAGCATTCAACTATCTACCTTACGGAAGATCCTAATTTTAGGAAGTTTTTGAAAAAAAACCTCAGAGATGTCGTCAGAAAATTCAAGACGCAAACGAGAGATTGATGACTTCAAGTTTCCAATTGTTTCTTAATTCATCCACAATTATCTTATTTTAACTCTTCAATCTTTACGAATGAAAATGTTCGATATCGGACATATCAAGCTGCCTTAAGAATATCAGTGTAGGAACATACGATCTTGTCTCAGGTCCTGGCAAGAGAGTAGGGTGTTATTCTAAACACACATCGTGGGTGTTTGCGAGCGGCTATATAATCATTGGACGGTCCCACAATGAAGAGGAATTTGATTATCCCAGTTGTAATATTCATAGTCCTTAGTTTTTGCACACTTTGTACAACTATTGATTCTAATGAGTTGGAAATATTATCTATTAACCAGCAAATCTTCACAGTGTCTGGAGTTGGTGATGACATTGAAGACTATGTGGACCAACTCTCGAATATGCATACTCCTACAGACAAAGGTACACATTCTTCCTTCGTTAATCTACAATCATTCGACGCAGCGATGGATACTCTTACTGAGTTGGATGTTGGTGATCCTACTATCAACGAATATCTCTATGTTGATGGTTTTTCTGGTACACATCAATGGGGTTTGACAGGAACTTCTCCATATTTAGATGCGGTGGATGGATCAAGTTACATATCAACAAACACTGACGGTTTTATAGATGAATGGTACACCTTCACTGATACTACGGGTAACTCTGGAGCTTTTTCTGTAAATGCGAGTGTCTACTTTATCTCAACAGATGGCAATGATGACTATTATTGGGAGATTGATTGGACAGATGATGGCGTTGCTGATGCCAGTGGTACAGTCGCGAATCCCGGTTCTGCTGCATGGAGTGATTTGGGTGTAATCTCAGGATTAGACACACCAGCAGAAGTTAATGCCGCTCGGTTGTCAATTCAATACTCAGCTCAAGGAGGTGCTGGTATAATGTCTGTTGATGCCGCCCGGCTTGGTGTTTATCATCTTGGTACTGGAAATGACTTTGAACTTGACCTAGAAGTTGGATGGACCGCAGCTGACTTCGATGAGCTTAACGAGTATCTTTGTATCTATGCTGGGACTCAGGATTCAGAAGCTTTGATGGTCGATGTATGGAATGGGGCATCTTGGGCCAATGTCATTGCTGATCTTGTTGCTAATCAGTGGAATAATGTTAGTGTCAGTTCATATCTCACAAGCTCATCTTTCGAGATTCGATTTATTGATGCAAATCAAGCAAATGAGGGAACACTAGACACTTGGAATGTCGATGCAGTCTTACTTCATACTTGGACTCCCAGCTATATACCTGCAAATGATCAAGCACCTACTTTGGACAATCCAAGTGACACAGATAACATGTATGCCCAATATCTTGAGTATGAGGTTACAGTGTATGTGTCTGATCAGAATGGTTTTGCTGATATTGACTACTTGGAGATTGGATTGTGGGACGACACCCAGACCACAGAGTATTGTAGATTCAGGTACGATGAGGATACGAATGCTTTCACAGAGGAATATGATGCTGGAACCTATGTGACTCTAAACACAGGAAGTTCCACTGCAACAGAGAGCGGCAATGATATCGATGCGACGTTCTATATTACTGTAGACTGGGACTTTCCTGACTCAACTGATTTGGATGCCAGATGCTATGTTATTGATACACAAACCGAGTCTGCAACTACATGGTATGAGGTCAATTGGGATGTTGAAACCAGACTTGATTTTTCAGTAGCTCCGAGCATTGATGATGGTTCAGGGACCGTAGACAGAGGTGACCTTGATGGGTCTTTCTCATTGACTGGTACAATAATTTACTATACCTCCACAGATGACTATCCCTCCTCCACAGCAGTTGATGTTTGGGTGGCTGCCTCCGAGTACGGTACTACTGCAGGTCCGTGGAGCGATCTGACTCTTACTTCAGGTGCTTTTGATGTTACATGCTATGCTGATGATGTCGTTGGACAAGATACTTACACAATAAAGGTAGTTGAAGAAGGCGCAGGAGCAGGAGGAACT
>Ga0209427_10002592_pt1 | contig 21238 bp, 14 predicted proteins | sample DeeMarSWOR136_30_FD_187465 | JGI IMG/M metagenome (GOLD analysis project Ga0209427, IMG submission 187465) | Marine sediment microbial communities from White Oak River estuary, North Carolina - WOR-1-36_30 (SPAdes) (version 2) | ecosystem: Environmental > Aquatic > Marine > Intertidal zone >...
TCGACACGTAAAACGGGGACATCGTGGTCAACGGGGCCGTCCGGGTTCGGTTGAATACGATAACCCTGTTCAATTTTAGATCGCCTGTTCATGGCAAAGCCCGCCCGTGCATGTGTGTAAGACAGTCGTGCCGGAGCCAAGTCCTCTATCGACTGACCAACCAGTTTTGCAAGTTTCTCCTGCAAACGTTCCGCGTACTGCTCACTCTGTTGAATCTGCTCCGGTGACAGGCCGTACAGGGTATTCCCATAGATCGAATACCTTGTTTCCCGTATTACGGGACCGCAATGCGTGTGAGACGAATTCACCAGCAGGCTCTCAGGTGGCAGCTTATATTGTTGGTTTACTTGCTTTTCTAGCCAATCGCGCATCGGCCGGGATATGCCGAGCAAGTCTACAGTGATGATTACTATTCTTGTACCCTGAGGATCTTCCAGTGCCAGCGCCTTGGCGCGAAGGTCATGCACCTTTCCTTCCGAGGGTTTTGTTCTCGCCGCATACCCGGACATCCACATCGACTGCTCTGGTGTAATAATAGTTGTGGCAACTCCCGCTTTCCAAGTCTCCTTCTGCTCATGTGCTCCGGCGAAAGTCGGATGAGCTATCTCCAGACACGTCACGAAGGTTGCAACAATCAAACACAGCCGCAGGCACCGAAGTCGAAATGATTCTCCCAATGGCAAAAAGGCAAAGATTTGTCGGTTCATCTTGTTACTCCTCAAGTTGTTTTCATTGGTCTTAAAACCGCCGCGCAAACTTAAATCTCTTTACGCCGTCCGATTCACTTCTCATCCGTCGTATCGTACCAAAATCTTTTAGATAATTCTAATGTATTTTTCATAAGCTCTGTCCATGTTGCCGAGGTGGGAGTGTACAATAATTAATGTTTTTTCTGCTTCCGCATCCCCATCCACGGTATTTTCGGCCTTGCAGGCCTGCCTTTTGGCTTCTATAATGGTCCGACGACCAAAAAAGGAGATGTATATGTTAGGTGTAGAATTCATCGATTGGGTGGTCATTATCGTCTACCTGGTAGTTATTACATGCATCGGCCTGTGGGCAATGAAGAAGGTCCGCAGTGCCGCCAGCTTCTTCATCGGTGACCGAAAGTTCGGAAAATTGATGATGGCCTTTTTCATGTTCGGCTCCGGTACTCACTCGGACCAGGCAGTCAGTGTCGCCGCAAAGACCTATCGTGCCGGCGCCTCCGGTATATGGTATCAGTGGCTGTGGCTTTTTGTAACGCCGTTCTTCTGGCTGATAGCGCCGTTTTTCCGCCGAATGCGGGCCCTTACAACCGGGGATTACTTCGAGGTCCGTTATGGACGCAGTGTCAGCGGCCTGTATGCAGCGATGGGGATACTACAGCTTCTCGTGGCCACCGGTGTGATGCTGAAAGGTTCGGGGGCATTGGTCCAGGCCGTCTCCGACGGTGCCATAAGCTCCAATTTTGCCATTATAGCGATGACAGTTATGTTTGTCATTTACGGAGTCGCCGGGGGACTCAGTGCGGCAATCGCCACTAATTTCATCCAGGGACTTCTGACGATTGTTCTGTCTTTCATTATCCTGCCGTTTGCATTAGTAGAGGTCGGGGGCATGAGCGGCCTGCGCGAATCAATCTCCGATCCCGATATGCTTTCCCTTGTGGCCCCGGGCGAGATTACATTCTTTTTCATCACTGTCATTGCCTTCAATGCCTTAATCGGCTGGGTCACTATGCCAGAGACCATGGCAAACTGTGCGGCGGGCAAGACGGAAATGGAGGGACGAATCGGTGTTACGGCAGGTATATTTGGTAAACGGATATGCACCATTGCTTGGATGCTGACGGGGCTGTGCGCGGTGGCCATCTATGCCAACACCAGCCTTGAAGACGTGGACCTCGTCTACGGCCAGATGGCACGTGACCTGCTGCCTCAAATTGCCCCGGGACTGATTGGCTTATTCATTGCATCGATGCTCGCTTCGGTAATGAGCACGTGCGATGCGCTTATGGTCGTTGCCTCCGCATTGTTTACCGAAAACATCTACAAAAAATTTCTCGTACCCGCCAGGGTAGATAAGCATTATACACTCGTCGGCCGAATTACATCCGCCCTTATCGTGCTTTTCGGTATCCTTTTTGCGTTCAGTTTGGAGAGCGTTGTGCAGGGGCTTGAAATCTTCTGGATGGTATCAGCCATGATGGGAATATCTTTCTGGGTGGGTCTTTTCTGGCGCAGGGCCACAGTGGCCGGTGCCTGGGCTGCGACACTGGTCAGCTTTGGGATGCTGGTTTTCACAAGCAGAATCGCCTTTGGTGATTATGTTCTCTGGGACTTCAACACACATCTGGCCCGCAAGCTGCCAGCCTTCATGCTATGGGAGAATGAACTCTATCTTCCATGGCAGATGATTATTTATTTGAGTATCGGCTTTTTTGTTCTCATTCTGGTCAGCTTGCTAACGCGAAGGGTTGCGGTGGAGAAGCTGGACCGTTTTTATGCCTGTCTTCGTACACCCATCGGTGCCGATGAACCGGAAGCAGAGCCATTTACGCTGCCGGAAGGTGTGCAGCCGGGCCCTCGGAAAGTCCTGATAGACCATCCCGATTTCGAAATACCCAGGCCCACCGCGGTTGGCATTTTCGGCTTTCTTGCCGCATGGGTGGGTGTGGGTCTGCTGATTGGTGCCGTTTATTGGATAATTGGTTGATAAATTGTTCACTCAGGATTAATTACGAAGCAGTCAAACAAAAACTTAGATACACAAGTCGACTCACTAAGTTAAGGAGCTTGTCTATGGTGCGAAAAGCGTCATTGTGCATTATGGCCGTGTGCTTCACATCTATGTTGACCTCCTGTACTAAAAGAGAAGAGAGACAATTAACGGATGCGGATATTGAAGGCAAATTCAAGCTCATAGTTCTCAATCCGGGACATTATCACGCGGCACTGGTCCAGAAAACCATGTACGATGAGGTTGACCATACCGTCCACGTCTATGCCCCATCCGGGCCCGAAGTGCAGGAATATCTAAATCGCATTGACAGTTTTAACACACGCCCCGACAATCCCACTAATTGGAAGGAACAAGTTTATACCGGAGATGATTACCTCGAAAAGATGCTTTCTGAAAGGAGCGGCAATGTTGTTGTAATGTCCGGCAACAATCAGAAAAAAACTGAGTACATCAAGTCCGCCATCGATGCCGGTCTCAATGTATTTTGCGATAAACCGATGTGCATCGACCCGGCCGGCTTCAGACTCTTGGAGCAGGCATTTGCCTCGGCAGACAAGAACGGCGTACTGTTGTATGACATTATGACTGAGCGTTTTAATATATTCCACATCCTGCAGAAAATGCTGGTACTCAATAGAGACGTGTTCGGAGAACTGCAAAAGGGCTCAGCGGCCGAGCCGGCGGTCGTCAAGGAAAGCGTCCACCATTTCTTCAAGTACGTCTCCGGCACACCGATAAAGCGACCAACCTGGTATTTCGATACGGCCCAGCAGGGCGAAGGACTTGTAGATGTTACAACGCACCTGATTGACCTGGTGATGTGGACTTGTTTTCCGGAACAGGCGATAGACTACCGAAGAGATGTTGTGATGAAAAGGGCCCGGCGCTGGCCGACAATGATTACACGGCAGCAGTACGAGAAGGTAACGGGAGCAATAGATTTCCCGGGCTTTCTCAAAGGCAAGTTGAATGATGAGGGGCTTTTACCATATTACGCCAATGGTGAGATGGTTTACGCGTTAAGAGGTATCCACGTGAGGTTGTCCGTGTCCTGGGATTTCCAGGCCCCGGAGGGTGCAGGGGATACTCAGTATTCGTTGTTCACCGGCAGCAAAGCGAGAGTACTTCTTAAACAAGGCCCGGAAGAAGACTTTCGACCACAGCTCTATGTTGAACCGGCTGGTAGCATCAGTCTGGAACAACTACACACCTCACTCAAGAAAGCAATCGCCTCGCTGCAAAGCAGCTACCCTGGATTAGCACTCAAACGAGGTTCAAACTACTGGCAGGTATTGATGCCCAACGAGCATCAACAAGGTCACGAGGCCCACTTCCGGAAGGTTACCGAAAGGTACCTGCAGTACCTCGCAGAGGCAAGGCTGCCGCAGTGGGAGGTCCGCAATATGATAGCAAAGTATTATATCACTACCGCGGCGCTTCAGTTGGCACAAAAGTGAAATGTCGGTGAAAACCGCAATCGGAAACAGTTGGCATAATCCCGGAGAAAAGAATGAAAGACAAATTGGCACTGCTCGGTGGTGACAAGGCGGTAAGATCGGATCAGGAGGATATGTTTACATGGCCTATCGTTACCACCCGGCATGAGCAGGCGGTTTTGAAAGTCTTGCGCGCCGGGCAGATGTCGGGTTTTGATGTAACGAGAGAATTTGAGAAGAAATACGCCCAAATGCTCGGCAGAAAGTACGGCCTGGCCTATCACAATGGGACCGCAGCCATCCTGGGTGCTATGTACGGCCTGGGCATAGGGGTCGGTCACGAGGTTATAGTACCAGCTATTACATATTGGGCATCTGCCGCACCGGTATATACGCTTGGTGCTACGGTCGTTTTCGCCGATGTGAACCCCGACACTATCTGCATTGCGCCCGAAGACATAGAGCATCGGATAACTCCACGTACTAAAGTCATTATGGTTGTACATTATGCGGGTATGCCGGCTGATATGGATGTCATCATTAAAATCGCTTCCAGGCACAATCTCAAAATCCTTGAGGATTGTTCTCATGCCCACGGTGCACTTTACAGGGGCAAGGAAATCGGCACGTTCGGTGATGCGGCGGCGTTTTCCCTGATGACGGGCAAATCCTTGGCTGTTGGTGAGGGGGGGATATTGTTCACCGACGACCGGCAGATATATGAACGCGCCATTTTGTTCGGCCACTATGTACGTCATGATGAGATTACTCTCAAAGAGCTTAAGCCTTTCGCAGGGCTGCCTGTCGGCGGTTTCAAACATCGTATGCACCAGCTAAGCTCTGCTTTTGGATTGGTGCAGTTGGAGCTGTATCCTCAACAGATGGCAGAAATCGACCGGGCAATGAACTACTTCTGCGACCTGCTTGATGATACGGCCGGTATCAGGCCCATGCGACCTGAAAAGAACACAAACACCACAAAGGGCGGCTGGTATTATCCGCATTTCAAATACGTTGCCGAGGAACTCAGAGGTCTCTCGCTCTTGAGATTCAGTGAGGCAGTACGCGCCGAAGGTTCGATTTGCAATCCAGGCTGCAATAAACCTCTGCATTTGCACCCACTGTTCACAGAAATGGACGTATATGGACACGGCAGACCAACGCGGATTGCCCAACTGGATGAATCTGCAAAGATTGAGCGTTACATTGAGAGACTTCCGACGGCTGAAAACATTAACCGCTGTGTCTTTGAAGTTGGCTGGTTTAAGCACTATCGGCCCGAGACAATTGAAGAACACGCCAACGCCTACAAGAAGGTTGTAGAAAACCATCAAGCCCTGCTGACCGAGGACACCAGCGCAGACGCCGACGTCGGAGAATACAGCAGCTTCTTCAACAGCGACTACCAGAAGGATACATAGGCACAAGGTCTTAATGTTGGCGGAAAAATAAAATCTCAGAAATCACATTATCTGGTTTTGAGGCATTCCGTTACGACATATTAGCCAATGTGCACTACTTACAACTGCTCACCAATTTATAACGTTCATTGAATCTGATTATTCTTCTTATAATGGCGTCCTATAGTTAAAAATTGATATTTTATCGAGCTCAATATAAGCAAAATCAACATCTATGGATTCAAAATGGCGACACGAATTTATCGAAGAATTCTGACAATTTGCGACTCAGGATACGAGTGTCTTATAGTAACTTACTAAAATTTTTCATCCAAAACGCAAGGATATTGATTGTAATATTAATAAAACAACCAAAAATTCTCCTACACCTTCAAGTAATAAATTTAGGTTTATATTTTGTAGTGGAACTTTTGCGATTGTTGTTTCCGTTACAGTCCTTACAATATAAATGATGAAAAGTACTACAGTAAGTCAGTAGCGATTGACTACAGAAAGCAAGGCGTTGACGCTCGACATTGTAGCGGTAAGGGAAATTCTGAAAGGGGCCTAAGAAATGTACTCACAGAACAAAGAAAGAATTCAGTCGGCACTTTTTCCCGTGTTGGTCCTAATCATTTGCCTTCCATGTTGGGGTCAGATTCCTTTCGACCACGTCGTTGTGGACGAACACGGCCCGAGAGATCCCTGGGCGAAAATCATTGCCGACATCGATGGAGATGGATTTGATGATATCGTTATTGGAGGACGCGATGGTCCTCTTGTGTGGTATGCCTATCCGAACTGGAAGAAAAAAGTAATTGCTCAGGGTGGTTATAAGACCGTTGATGGCGAGGCAGGAGACGTGGACGGAGATGGGGACCTGGACATCGTCATGGGTGGTCTGATATGGTATGAGAATCCTCGGCTTGGCGGCGATGTGTCCCGGAAGAATTGGAAGGCACATAAGGTCGCAGACCATCCGACACATGACATCGAAGTGGGCGATCTCGATAGAGACGGCAGACTGGACATCGTCACAAGATATCAGTCCGAGTTCGGCCACAAGACCGGCAACAGGATTTACCTGTGGCGCCAAGGTCAAGATGACAAATGGACGCAAAAGGTCATCAATTGTCCTCACGGCGAGGGACTCGAACTTGTCGACATTGACAGAGATGGTGATCTTGATATCGTAATCGGCGGGGTCTGGTACGAAAATGGTGGAAAGGTCGTCGTCGGCTCATGGGACGCACATGGTTTCTGTCAATGGCACGCCAACGCAACAGTCCAGGTCGGGGACATAAATGCTGACGGCCGCCAGGACGTGATTTTGTCGCCTTCAGAGCTCAAAGACAGTTTCTACAGGATTTCGTGGTTCAAAGCGCCCGCGGATCCAAGAGTTCCCAACTGGCAGGAAAACATAATTACCGAGCATGTGGAATGCGTGATTCATGGACTGTCGGCTGCAGATATGAACGGCGATGGTATAGTGGATGTAGTATCCGCGGAGATGCACCAAGGTGCCGATCCGGACGAAGTGGTTGTATACATTAACCGGCAAAAGGGTGTGTCCTGGATTAAACAAGTGGTATCCACCAAGGGTTCACATTACATTCAGGCTGCTGATATCGGGGCTGACGGCGACTTTGATCTGGTTGGTGCAAATTGGAGCGGTAGCTACCAACCCATCGAGATGTGGCTGAATAAGTTGTCCGACAGAAATGCCCCTTCACATCGCTAACCGGCGAAACTGAACAAAGGAGGCACGAGTTTTTCACAGTAAGAGAGATAATATGAAACGACGTGATTTCTTGAAGGTTGCGGGAATCGGGGCCATCACTTCGGCATTGCGCATTTATCCAACACACGCAAAGCCGAGTACCTTGCCGAATATCGTACTTATCATGACCGACAACCACGGCCCCTGGACACTGGGATGCTACGGCAACAGAGAGATTCTCACACCAAACATCGACCAACTGGCGCGTGAGGGCATATTATTCACCCGATGCTTCAGTTCCAATGCGGTCTGTTCGCCTACACGGGCAACCTACCTGACGGGATTGATGCCTTCACAACACGGAGTGCATTGTTACCTCAGGGCCAAAGGTGCCCAGATTGGCCCGGATGCCTATAATACGATAGGAGAGTTTCAAATCTTGCCGGAAATCCTTGTAAGCCTGGGTTATGTATGCGGTCTAAGCGGCAAGTGGCACTTGGGCGACAACTTAAAACCACAGGATGGATTTACCTACTGGGTAACCACGCCTCACGGACACACAAGTACCTTTTATGGAGCAGACATTATTGAAAACGGCCGGATTCGCCGGGAGCAGACCTATCTGACCGACTTTTGGACTGACCACGGAATACAATTCATCAAGAAGAATAAACACCGGCCCTTTTTTCTTTTCCTTGCATACAACGGACCGTATGGTTTGGGTCAGAGTCTCCAAAATCCTGCCCGAAACCGCCATGCCGCATATTATGCTAAAAAGGAACTTAAATCATTCCCGCGCGAGCCTGTACATCCCTGGCTGCAGAACAACCGGCAGTACATCAACAACCTGACGGCTATCCGTCGATACTCTGCTGAGGTCGGTGGCATAGATGACGGAGTAGGCCGGATATTGGAGACACTTGATCATCTCGGTCTAAAGCAAACCACTCTTGTCATCTTCACGGCTGACCAGGGCTTATGTGGTGGACATCACGGAATGTGGGGTATGGGTGATCACTCTCGTCCGTTGAACACTTATGATGAAACATGTCATATTCCTTTAATATTCCGCCATCCCGCAGGAATACCTGCTGGAAGAAGAATGGACATAATGATTTCGAACTACGACCTGATGCCAACGGTACTGAGCTACTTAGGATTCAAAGACAGGATCCCTAAGAAGCCTGAGTTGCCCGGCCGCGACTACTCGCCGGCTCTTCGAGGTCGACAAGGAAAGTGGGACAACGTAATTTTCTACGAATTTGAGAATAGCCGTATGATCCGCACACCGGATTGGAAGTATACTCGTCGCTTTCCCAGCGGACCTGATGAGTTATACGACCTGAGGAACGATGCAAAAGAACGGGAAAACCTCGTCAATCAGACGAAGCATGCCAGCATTCAGAAGAAGCTTGCCGAGCGGCTGGATGCATTTTTTAACCGTTACGCCAATCCCAAATATGACCTGTGGCAGGGTGGCGGTTCAAAAACATATCTGTTAACATCGCCGCAGAAGCCGCTCCGCTAAATCCCCGCAAGACCATGCACCACAAAATTCGAAACGACTGCTTATCAAATAGTCCAAGAATCATTGCTCCCAGCTTTTGCGATCATTTGGCATATATTAGATTCACAGCCGCTGCCGCAGCGAGCTAAATTAGATCTATCTGATAGGCCTGAACTTACCAATCATCCTTAAGGGTGAGGCAGAAGGATATTGTTGACAACGTCGCAGTAGACGCTATCATTTATAATCCAGGTGGCTCCCATTCGGGCGCTTTTCCTGGCCCCCTTTTAAGCACTAACCACCAATTTATCGAAAATCCTATTGGCAGTTATGGGACACGAACAACCTCTATACCATGGCGTTTGAGGAGCTCACCAGTTACTCCTTCCTTATCACATGAAGGGCTGCCTCCCTTCAAATAAGCACGGTGAACACCTACAATTTTCGCAATCTCCAGTGTGTAATTTGCTCCATTGATATGAAATTTGGTTACATCTTTCCCTGTTTCCGGTGCGATGATTTGCGCTCGGCCATCCAGAACATCTGCTCCTGAGCTACACAGCTTCTCTCCGGTTCGTGGCGTTGACATACCGCCGAGTTGCTCTGGACAAACCGGGATGAGTACATACTTTCTCTTTAATCTTTCAATTAATTTTTCACGTTTCTTTGGTCTGTGTCCATGCCATCGACACGGAATGCCAAGCAGATAGGCACTGACAAGAACAGGCTGTTTGCCGGTTCCACAATCAAATAAGTAACTATCGTAGTCATGGTTCTTGCTGGCCATTTTGTTAGTCCTCCACAATGAACTGTTAGAGTACACAGTTGCAACAGCCGATAGAATTTTCCATGTTCAAAGCTTTGAAGGTTTCCTTCTCCTCCATACATAAACCAATCTTTAATTTGGGTTCCAGTTTCCTTATTGTTTCAACCAGATACTTGTAGACATCGATCCTTACCTTTATAGGGAAGCGGATTCGGCCATCTTTGGATTTGCCTTTTTCGAGCATCCTCGAAATGGGATTGTCTTTGCCTAACTTTCGTTCAGTAAGTTGCAGAGCCCCGGAATAGCTGCAAATTTGACCCAGCGTAATACGGTCAAGTGGTAGTGATTCCAAAAGATTTTCTAAGAAGCGAGCATATATATCTCGCCAGCCCTCGATAGGAATTATCGGCATGATAACAGCACGTAGAGGATAACCTGCATCTGCACACCTTCGCATAGCCTCGATTCTTTCATCAGGTAGAGGCAGGTTTAATTCGAAAACAGTGGAAATTTCAGTGGGACTTAAACTCCATGAAAGAATTGTATTGCCTTGATGGTCAAGTTCGTGAAGGTTGTCCACATTAGCAGTTTTTGTCAATAAAGTTAATCTGGCATATTTCTGCTGAGCGAAAAAAGGAATCATTATGCGGGAGTAGCCGGTTAGCAGGTCAAGAGCCAAACCATCCTGGAGCTTACCTAAGTAGAAAGCAGTTGGTTCAGATAGCTTTGAAGCAACGCCGGCAATCTGGTCAAGAATCTCGTCGATATTTACAAATATTTTTACAGTGGGTGAGAATTTTACACCCGGCGTACCCGCTAGATAACAATATTGGCAATCATAAGGACAGAAGCCATAGACAGAAAAATGCCAGTAGTTCGGGCAAGTGTTGCCATCTTCATCACTGAATCTAAGGGCACTTTTATGTACTCCAAAAACCAACGTATTTTTGCCCTTATAATGCTGTTCCAAAGGATCCATACCACCAAGCTCAAAGCGGTTGTGAGAAATATCAAATCTTTCGATAATACGGGCCCGAGGGTATAGTTTGCAAATCGCGCGAATAAAATCACGTTGCTGCGTGGTCACAAAGCTGCCCTTGGTTAATACGATTCTATCAGGATTGAAATGAGGAGCTGGCTTAGGCTGATAGTTCAAATATAAGCTCTCTGTTGGAAAAAGGCCGGTCATAATTGGATTTTTATGCTCTAAACTTGCAATGTCATAGCAGGATTAGTCATACGATTTATCTCATGTTCTCAAAACACCCCAATTGTTACCAGAAATGGCGATTTGCAAAGGCGTGACCTGAACCAGACTTCAAATAACTTTCAAACGCATCTGCGTTTTGATCGTCGGAAAATCGAATAGCTACTACGATTCGCCAAGGTATGAACTTAGACGTATGTGGGGACTTTCCAGCATTGTGCTCTTTCAAACGATTTTGCAAATCCGTAGTTTTTCCAATATATCGTTTTTCGGTATGTGATAGACTCTCCAGCAGATAGATATATTTCATTACTATTTAATTCCCCTCAAGATTGGACAAAAACAAGAAAAGCCCTACTTCGCTGAAGCTACGTAGGGCATCCTGCGTAGCTCGGCAAAGCCGAGCGAAGCAGGATGGAGGCGGGGGGATTCGAACCCCCGTCCCGAGATGTTTCAAGACAAGCGTCTACATGCTTAGTCGTTTTATTACAATTTCGCCTTGCCAAAAGCCAAACGACAGGCCCTTGGTTCGACTATTTCGGAGAGTTCTTACCGAAGCCAGCCCGAACAACCGGCTCGGCCAGCCTGCTTTTTGACGCCCTTGCCAGACTCACAGGCAAAGTCGGGCAGGACGGGCCGCTAAATTAAGCAGCCATGCGCAACTGAGAGTTGCCAATTACAAGTTTTGCCGGATGATTAGCCAGGCCAACCGGCGTCCTGGGCATGCGACTTGGCTCTCCGCCATCCGGTCGAAGCCATTCGCCCCCATATTCACTTTTCAAAAATCCCTGCTTTCAGCTCGATAAATCCTATATAAGCATGCTCCATATTATATCGTCTTCTACGGCGGATTGCAACAAAAGTTTGTCTTTAACCTGCCATTTCCACAATAATCCGTTAAACGGACACTTCAGATTCTCTACGACATTGCCTTTTTCCTCCATTGAAGTTCCGGCAATCCCTCAACCCGCCTATTTTACCGACTTTGGGACCAACTATCCACATTTATACAAAATAACATTAGAGCCATTGTGCTATTGTGTTCTTTGTCTATGCCTGTTATAATGTTGCGATTCTTTTCATGTCGTTATCGAAAGAATTTTTGCCCGGCTCCTTAAGAGACGACTTTGGCTTTGAGGCTTCTGAGCCGCATTGTTAATAAAGAATAAACCTTATGGACCTATCTATTGTTATACCGGCACTTAACGAAAGTAAAAAAATCGGACGAGATGTCGAGGAGGCGGCAACGTTTTTGGGAGGGAATGGTTTTTCAGGAGAAATAATCGTCGTCGATGACGGCAGTAAAGACAAAACCGCGGAAGTCGCAAAAAACATCAATATCCCCTCAACAATAAAACGCAACGTTATTCGCTATGAACATCACCGCGGCAAGGGATACGCAATTCGAACCGGTATAAAACAAACAACCGGCGAATATGTGATGTTTGCCGACAGTGGGTGCTGTGTGCCCTATGAAGACGTTTTGCGTGGACTCAAGTTGCTTAAAAATGGTGACTGTGATATAGCGCACGGTTCGAGAAAAATGAGGGGATGCCACATTGAGAAGACCCAGAGCCTATATCGGCGGTTTTGTTCAAAAATGTTCCACTGGTTTGTGATCCACTATATGAAGGTCCCCGCCGAATTCACTGACACACAATGCGGTTTCAAAATATACAAAGGCGATGTCGCCCGGCACTTATACGGTGAATGCATAACGGAAGGATTCATTTTTGACATTGAAATTATACTCCGCGCCCAAAAAGAGGGCTACCATATACAAGAATTTCCCATCGACTGGACCTGTGACCGTGACAGCAGGTTATCGCCGACACGAAGCTCATGGCGGGTCCTTTCCGAATTGATAACCATCAAGCGAGCCCTGGACAAAAAATGAAGGTCTGTCCCTGAGCCGGATATATAAAAGGAATACCACCAAGTTCAATCAGTTAAGTATCTCACCGGCCTTCCAGGGGCCGCAGCGAAAAATCTTTTCCTCTTTTCCTTTCTCTTCAAGGATAACCATGGCCAGCACGTCCTTATGGCCGGAGCAATACTGCCTGAGTTCATCAGGGGACATTACCATAAAGGCTGTTGAGAGGGCGTCGGCTGTTGCCGCGTCGCCGGCACAAGCCCAGGCAGCACATCTGCCCTCAACCGGCTTGGCTTTGCGGGGATCGATGATGTGTCGGCCCTTCTGTACACCTGAGCTACTGAGAGCTTGATTCTTTAAAAAAAGGGCGCCCAGGGTTTGTTTGAGATCACGAGGATTGCTTAATGTCACGGGCCACCCTTTTGTCCCTCGTGGTGAGCCTATACCCAAAGCCGTACTGTAGCCCCCATGAATCAAAGCTACATCAATGCTCCAGTAACTGAGCAATTCAACCATCTTGTCAATTGCGTAACCCTTACCGATACCTCCGAGGTCAATTTTTACACCGTCTCTCAGCAGTTCCACCGTGTATTGGGATTCGTCCAATTGTAAATGATTCATTCCTGTTCGCTGACGGGCAAGATTCAATTCCTCTTCGGTAGGCGCGCGCAAGCTTTTGTCCGGATTCAGCAAGCAGCTCATCAGAGATCCAACAGTAATATCAAAAGCCCCGTTAGTTTCGGTATTAATACGGCGGCTTATTTGCAGGCACTCAAAAGTGTCCAGACCAACCTTCACAGATTGACCGGCAGAAAGGTTGTTAATTCGGGAGATATCACTGTTTTCAACGTATCGGCTCAGTTCCCGCTCAAGCTCGTCGAGTTTATCGAAGGCGGCCTGTGCCGCCTGCTGGGCGTAATGGCCGTCTTCGTGCAGGATGAAGAGCTCAAAAGTCGTTGCCATAGCCTCATGGGAAAACCGCCGGAGCCCGGGGATGGATTCCCAATCACTCCTGAGAAATTGAGTTTCTTCTTGCGCCTGACGTTGCTCATAACTATCCAACAAATCTTTTGTCACATAACCGCGCAATTCTACCCGTGGACGCAGCTCTATATACGTATCGAAAAGAGGTACGTATAAGTTCTTCTGGCCGGGGGGCGGCAGATAAAAATACTCACGCAATTCCGGCTCAACACTCGCAGAGGCAATTATAACAGGCGCAGGCATTACGTCCGTATTAAACCGGCTCCACCACCAGACTTTTTTGAAGTGACGGAAATACCACGGCAGGGGCCAATAGTCACCGCCCGGACAGATAACCTGAACAGGCATTGACAAGCTTTCCGGATGCACCTTAGCCAATTCTTCAACCCGCTTGGTTATGATAAACACGTCCGTCGTAGGATGAGCGTAAACATAAGGATTTCGACTGTCGGCATAATATTTGTAATTGCTTAAATACGCCTGCCAAGCCAGGTGCGCACCGCCGGTAACCAGCAGTACACCGATAAACACCTTCGCCCGAATGTTTGATGTCAGATTTATTAGCGCACAGGCCCCGACACCAGCCAATAAAATCATTCCATGCAGGAAACCCAGCAGACACCAGGGAGTTTTATAAGGTATCACAGAATAAATTACAGTCATCAATAATGTGTAAAAGGCAATAAATCGAAGCAGGTGAAAATTAACACCGTCCAGACCCTTTCCCCTGATTGCAACTATGAAGCCAATAATAGCTAAAATAACAATAAAAGCCTCACTCCAGACAGGCCCCGAACCATATTTATAATAGAGGAATATCTTCATGTAAAAATACCAGGGGTGAATATGCAATTGGTTTTGGCCGGCCCGATTCAGATAGTTTATATAAGTTCGAAAGGAATCCAAAATGCCGATGGGATTGGAGAAAAATGATGAATAAAACAGGGCTGAAACCACTAAAGCAGCTATAAGACCTGCAATAAGATGGGAGGATTTCATGGCTTTTAAGGCATTTAAGACAGAACCGTTTTTTCGGCCCCATATGATAAGCGTAAGCAAAAGTGCCAGCAACATCGAACCAAAGGCAATAATACATGTTTCCTTTGTCGCATGCATTAAACCCAGAAACACACCGGCAAGTAAAATCCACCCAATATTCCTGTTTTTGGCATACCGGTAGCCGCAGACTATCACTCCAAAGGTGAAACAAACAAGCAGCATTTCCTGAATGTAGTATCGGCTGTAATAAACCATAGCCGGCGAAATAGCAGTCAACACAGCGGCGCAAACCGAACAAGCCCTACCCAGACCGTCAAGCATCAGCAAAAGCAGCAGAATCAGCAGCACGCCGAAGAAGACGGGTACAACGCGGAGCATTGTCTCGTTCAGGTCCGCGAATTTTCGGGCGCGGCCGGCCCAGGCGGGAATCAGGGTCAGGTAATTAAGAGTCGGGCCGTGGAACTCATTGGGGTCATAGCGATATAAACCATCCTCGAGAAGCTCTCCAAGTTTGAAGGCATGGATGGCCTCGTCTCCATGCATGGGTCGCTGTTCCAACCGCGGCAGGCGCAGAGAAAACGCAAAAATCAACGCGGCCAAAATCAGGACGACACTTATTTTTGACCATTTCATCCTGGCTGCTTGCCGTATACTTCCACTTCGATATAGTGATTCAAGTCGTTGTTGTTATTGCCCCAGCTGTAGAGGCGAACATAGCGGGCCTTGACACCCTTGCCTTCGATGAGCCTTCCCTCGGAAGTTTCGGTATAGTGTTTATCTTTGCCGACTCCCAAACCGGCGGAATTGTCAATATCGTTGTTGAACACGGTAGTGACATTTGATATAAAATCAGGGTCGGATGCAACCTGCACCACCACGTCAAAATAAACTAGGGCCTGCTTATGGTAGTGCCAGACAACAATGGCATATATCTCATACTCGGCTTCAAGGTCAACGGTGACGCTTTGCTTAAGAGGACCTAACTCAACATAACTGCCGTCGGCCGCTTCTTTATCACCGTCGGTTATCATTTCTATCTCGCCGATAATGGGCTCTTCATCCGTGCTGGTCACCGGTTTCTCGAAGGCAACATTTTTAACACCGGCCGGGGAATAAAAAGGAGGACGCGGCTTGCCACGCGGTTTCTCAAGGTTTTCCACCTTGGTATCCTGCGGTGTGCCGACGAACATCGGCTTGGGAAGTTCGATTTGTATCGGTTCCCAACCGGGTTTTTTCTCATACTCACTAACAGCCTCGGTAACTTTCTCCGTAACCTTTGGTGGTGGTGGATCCACTTTCTCATCAACCTTTTCTGGCGGTGGAGGGGGTGTCGGAGGTGGTGGTGGCGGAGGCGGCGTAGGAGTTTCTTTGTCGGTTTTCATTGACACAACGGAAGTATTCGGTTCAGGTTGATTTTGCACAGTCGGCAGTGTCTCTTCTTCTTCGGACTGTTTGCAGGATGAAATAACCAACAAACCCATTACTACCAAAACACAGATAGAAACCTTCAAAACTGAATCAGGACCTTTTCTCATCATTTCTTTTTTAACCTCAAAATTCCAAATTAACAACACACTATTCTCAGCAAACTATCGTTTGCACGACTTAATTAGAGTCAATATTCTATCTTAAACGGGCTAAGCTGTCAAGTCAGGCAACACGGTTATTTTTCTTCTCACCGACAGTCATTTCCGGTAAAGAATGCAAAAAACGCCGACTCGGAGACAATTCTGCGAATTAACAACATCCCCGGTATTTGCCATCATCAGGTCAAATAAAGCAGGGACTCGGTGTTTCCGAATCCCTGCTCCAATATATTACTCAAATCAAATTATAAGCAGCTTACTGTAAACTTCGGCCCTTAGTCGTTCTCCTCTTCCGTGCTCGGGGCCTCTTCTTCCGAGGGTGTCTCTTCCGACAGTGCCTCGGCTGCTGCAGTCGTCATCTCTACTACTTCCGGCTGCAAACCAGCCTTGGCCAGTATTGCATACAGCACAAAGCCAATCACAAAGGCAATAACCGGCGCCGGGGTAATGAATGAAAACGGCCTACCCGTGAGTTTCACAATCATTGGATTCGGAAGGATAGCAACGACAAATCCAACAGCCCAGGCAATGTAACCCGCCCAGTTGATTCCTTTTCTCGGTCCAGCCCATTTACAGCCGCTTAATAGATAATCAGCAGCCATAGAGCCACATATAGGGCCAAACGACGCGCCGATAAGTCCAAACACACTGCCCAGATCGAACGCCCAGCCTTTGATGGCCAGGATAATAGCTACAACGGCCCCTATGGCAACCATAATTGTCTTGTTGGCCTTGGGGAACATTGTGCCGATACTGTTGCCTGCGATAAATGAGCAAAAACATGCTGCCGGAAAGCTCGCAACAGCAAACAAGACAAACATAATCTTGGATAAAAAGTGCATTTCGATAACGGAGTCAAATCTAAAACTTTCCAGGTCAGGATTAGCACCATGCGCGCCGGCAATGGCAATAAGCGGCAAACCGCCGGCAACGATAATAGCCAAAGCAATTCCCACGAGTCCGCCAAGCTGAACGTCTTTGGCGTTTCGGTTGCCCATACCAAAATCCACACCGGCGGCACCCGCCGTAGCAAAGAATCCAACAACAATTGCTATTATCGTAAGGAATCCGATTAGAGGCTGTCCATCCTCTGCTGGTGTAAATTTCCCGGCACTTCCGACGTTGCTGAAGAAAACGATGATGATCATAACGAGGGGAACAATCGGAAGATAAGTGGATACCTTTCCGATATACTGAATACCCTTGATAGCCATAAAGACAGCCACCGCAGCCCAGATTATCGCCACGATCGAAAAGAGAGCACTTCCACTGAATACCCCAGTAGCTGGATCTACAGCAGGTGGTTTTCCAAATGCTTGGAGGATGAAATCCGTGGCAATTGCTGTATTTACCGCAAGCCAGCCGAACTGCAGCAGGCCCATCAAAAGACCGGGCATCAAAAAGCCGCCCTGTGTGCCATAGGTCGAAGAACCCACGACGTACAAGGGATACCCCGTCTTCATCCCATACAATCCGGGTACGAGATAAAAGAGAAAGTGACAGATAAGGGCCGCAACGACAAGCCCCAGCAGACACAGACCTAAACCGGCCTGAGAAAGTGTACCGCCAGCAATCTCCATATAGAAGACAACCCAAAGGAAAATGCCCGCATACACAGGAGCAGTCCCCTTGTACCAAGGCGCCCTATTCTCAGCCGGGTTTGGCTTGGCCATGCTCAAATAACTTGGCAGCATTCCATTACTCATAATCCGTTCTCCTAACTAAATACTGTAAATTATCTGTGCCCGGCACCCTGCCGGATTTCCATCCAGTATAACATAGCCGCTAAAAATGTCGATTTAATAAAAAAATTAGTCCGCCTGAGGGATTTCGATTCTTTTGCCGCCGTTCATTGCTGATTCGTGTGCACAAATACCGGCCATTGTCCAGTTCGCGGCGGTTTTTGCATCTACCGTAGATTCCCGGCCTTCGATAATCGCCTGAATAAACTCGTGGGCCAGATGGGGATGAGAGCCGCCGTGCCCTGCTCCCTGAATAAACGAGGTGTGTTCGTGCTCTTCATCATAGACACCATGGCCTGTGAACGGGGCTATCTCCTTTGGCAGCAGGTGACCGTAATCCGGGACTTCTATTCTCTTGGCATCTTCATAACCTGAATAAATCACAGGGCCTTCGCCGGCAACCTGCTCCCATTCAAATGAAAGCTTCGTGCCATACACGTCAAAACTCTCTCTATACTGTCGAATCGTATCAAAAAGTGACCTCGTCACCTCGCAGGCAAGTTCGGAATCGGCCAGCTTCAGGAGGGCGGTTTCAATGGCAAAAGGCGAATTGTAGAGCTTGATATAATCTTCGCTAATTCGGCCCGAACCAAAACAAACAACCGACTCTACGGGCGTGTTCGCAAGGCAAAGCAGCGGGCTTACCGCATGTGTCGCGTAGTGCATGGGCGGGAAACCGTACCAGTAATCCGGCCAACCGGGCAGGCCCATGTTCTGCTGATGTGAACCTCTTAAAAATTGAATCTTGCCCAGCTTACCTGTCTCAACCAGCTCCTGTGCGTAGAGGAACTCTCGCGTATAAACAGCGGTTTCCATCATCATATACACTTTGCCGCTTTTTTTTCTGGCCTTTGCAATTTCGAGGCATTCCTCCGTGGTTGTCGCCATCGGGACTGTGCAGGCGGTATGTTTGCCTGTATTTAGCGAAGCCAGTGACATTCGACCATGGTCGGCAATAGGCGTAACGACATGGATGGCATCCAGCTCATCGATACTTAATAGGTCTTCAAACCTGGTAAACCGCCTTTCAATCCCGAATTGCTCACCTATCTCATTGAGGTGTTCCTCGTTTCTCTGACAGATTGCATAACATTCGGCATTAGGGTGTCTCTGATAGAGAGGGATAAACTCCGCTCCAAAACCCAAACCCACAACAGCAACTTTTACCTTTTCCATAGCGTTTCTCCTTTCCGGCTCGTTCCGGTTCCCATTTATAAAAATCCCCCCATTCAGTTCATAAAAAGGTACAAGAGCCGCTTATTTCGATGTTATTCCTTCATTTCAGTACGGATCATCAGATAGATATGTACAATTGCAGCAAGTGCCAAAAACAACGCACTGTAACGATGTACATCCAGAAGCAGTTCCTGTCCGTGCGTTCCGAAAAGCGGAAACATGCTCGAAACAATCGACAGGATTAACGGCAGGGCCAATACAAGAACAAGCCAGAACGTTATTTTCTGTCCAAGATTAAAGCCTTCACCGGCAGGTTCGGCGGCATCGGCCTCCAGGCGAACAAAACGTCGAATCAATCCCTCCAGCCAGGGCCAGTCTCCCCAACGGAAAACATGTCGCGGCGCCCAAAACAAGGCCAGCAGTGCAAGACAAACAGCAAAGACCGGCGCACATGTTGCGTGCAACATCAACCAGTAACCGGAAATAGCCTCTCCCAACAACAGCCGCTGAGCAAAACCCGTAATCACCAATACGACAAAGCAAAGCAACGCCACCCAGTAGACGAGCTTTTTAAGAATACCCAGCAGACCCAGACGCCATTTTATTAAGGGCAACATGGAAAGGTAAATGACCCTGCCCAATATCTGTCCGGGCTTGTATCCGCATCCCTTGCACGGGCGAACAACACAATATGCTCCAATGCACAAAAAGCAAACTATAAAACTGATGATAGAAACTATACGAAACATATTATCTATATTCTCAATAGAGTTTACGAATCCCCTTTAGCCAGTGCGTTCACAACACAGGTCAGGGCCCTAAGCACATACAACAACAAAACCAGTCCAATAAGTCCACATGATCCAAGAGCAATAACCTTCAGCCACGGGCGAAACACAAAAGAAAAAGCAAACGCCCGGGCATAAAAAGAACTTATGTCCTGGAATTCAATCATTTCCTTTTTAGCAACTTCCTCGACGGCAAGCGGCGTGTCGATATCAATTCCACCGAAGAAGAAAGGTGCATCGGTCGCATGGCAATCCGTGCAGTAACGAACGCCCAGCGACTGGGCAGCCGGCCTGACATTGTGAGCGATGGGCCAAAGATACGGCTGCGCAGCCGGGTGCTCCCGAGGTTTGCGAAGCTTACCTGATTCATCAAGACTGTAGAGTTTACCGCCGCAGATATAAACAGGTTCACCCTCAACTGTTTTCTTCAACGAATTCAATGCCTTTGTAATGTGCTCCTCAGTCAAAGCAGGCCAATCACCCAGACTTCGAGGTTTGGCTCGAAGGAGGCTTCGACCCACAGCCTTCTTGGCAAGATTAAGGTCTATCGGCGTTACCTTTTCGTCCTCCAAAGTTGCCCAAAAGGCAGGCCAGATGAGCTTGTGAGGAGTAATCTTGTCGCCGGCCTGAGCAAAAATAGGATACAAGATGTGAGGCAGCGCATCGGCTGATTTGTTGGAGCTATGCGTACCCAGAGCGTGCGCTTGTGAGGTTTTACTGCGATGGGTTTCTTTCTCAGGCCATGGACCCGAATGGCACGCTGTGCACGTGAGTTTCTCAAAGTGAACCGGCGGAATGCCGGGGTGCTCAGGTACAGGGGCACCTAAACGTCCCGTCGTGTGACAACCTTTACAAGTCGTAGTAGCCGTTAAATCCACCCGCTTCTCCTCGCCTCCTGGTTCACATTCATACCCCCGGATAATGTTATGGTCAAGGCCGTTGCGGTGGCAATCGACACAGGTCAGTCCTGCAGCCAAATGCACATCCTCATCTGCGGCCCACTCTTCCGAGCCGTGCTCTCCCACATCCAGACTGGAATGACAGAAATAGCACCGCTCGTTGGGTACTTTTTTGGTAATGTTAAATGACACCTTCTTCTCATGGTCGAACGTGTCTTCACGATACGTCGTTGCTATCGCATCGTCCATCAAAGGATCGTATGTATCCGGCTGGGTAACCGCTGCGCCTTTAACGGAAGCAAATTCGCTGGCCGCAGCAGCAGCCCAGCGAAAATTCTGACGCGCCACCTGACCGGCATATTCGGCCTGGTCCTGACCCGGGTCGGCATTGTGACAGCTCAGGCAGTTGATTTCCAGCCTGCCCGATATAT